>Ga0210040_10000080_pt1 | contig 205712 bp, 206 predicted proteins | sample CryGeyCG12114_NA_FD_185462 | JGI IMG/M metagenome (GOLD analysis project Ga0210040, IMG submission 185462) | Groundwater microbial communities from aquifer - Crystal Geyser CG19_WC_8/21/14_NA (SPAdes) (version 2) | ecosystem: Environmental > Aquatic > Deep subsurface > Groundwater | place...
GGAACGCGGAGCGACTTCCCTGATCCTGGCGCATAACCATCCGTCCGGCGATCCTCAGCCAAGCGCAGCTGACCGGCGGGTGACCTATCGGCTTATGGAGGCCGCGAGAACGCTGGACCTCCACCTGATCGATCATCTGATCGTCACGGCCTCCGGGGTGACAAGCATGCGCGAGTTGAAGGTGCTTCAGTAAGCCTACTCCGCCGCCACCCCGGCCGCCTCGAACAGACCGCCCTCGCCGTCACCCTCGTCCGCAACCTCGGCGCTGCCCACCGCCTTGGCCTTCATCCGGCGGTCGAAATTGTCCCACACCGTGTTCCAGTCGCCCTTGGTCGCCGCCTTCGAGTACTCCGTCGCGCGGGTTTCGAAGAAGTTGGCGTGCTCCACCCCGTTCAGCAGCGGGGCGAGCCAGGGGAGGGGGTGCTCCTCGATCATGTAGAGCGGCTGGAACCCGAGCTGGCCCAGGCGCCAGTCGGCGATGTAGCGGATGTACTTCTTGATCGACTTGGGCGTCATGCCCTCGACCGGCCCGGCCTCGAACGCCAGGTCGATGAACGCATCCTCCAGCCGAACCGTCTTCTGGCAGGTGTCGATGATCGAATCCTTGACGTCGCGGGTCAGGCAGTCGCGTTCCTTCACAAAGGTGTGGAACAGCTTGATGATGCCTTCGCAGTGCAGGCTCTCGTCGCGGACCGACCAGCTGACGATCTGGCCCATGCCCTTCATCTTGTTGAAGCGCGGGAAGTTCATCAGCATGGCGAAGGAGGCGAACAGCTGCAGCCCCTCCGTGAAGCCGCCGAACATGGCCAGCGTCTTGGCGATGTCCTCGTCCGTGTCGACGCCGAAGGTCTGCAGATAGTCGTGCTTGTCCTTCATCTCGGCATATTCGAGGAACATGCCGTATTCGCTTTCGGGCATGCCGATGGTGTCGAGCAGGTGGCTGTAGGCGGCGATGTGCACCGTCTCCATGTTGGAAAAGGCGGCCAGCATCATCTTGATCTCGGTCGGCTTGAACACCCGGCCGTACTTCTCGTGGTAGCAGTCCTGCACCTCGACGTCGGCCTGGGTGAAGAAGCGGAAGATCTGGGTCAGCAGGTTGCGTTCGTGCGGGGACAGCTTCTGCGCCCAGTCGCGGCAATCCTCGCCCAGCGGCACTTCCTCCGGCATCCAGTGGATCTGCTGCTGGCGCTTCCAGAATTCGAACGCCCACGGGTATTCGAACGGCTTGTACTGCTTGCGGGCTTCGAGAAGGGACATCGGATCAGGCTCCTTTGAGCAGATGAAGGGTGATGGCGACCAGCACGGAGCCGACCACTATGAGCAGGAGTTGCAGCCGGCGCCGGCTGGCGAGCACTTCGGCCGTGGCTTCGTCGATCGGCTCGCGGCGGCTGCTGACCAGCAGGTTGCCGATCAGCAGTGGCAACAACACAAGCGGAGCGAGGCGCCGACCATCCAGCCGGATCACGCCGAGATCGGCGGCGATCTGCGCGAGCAAAAGCACCAAGCTGAGCCAGATCAGCGCTTCGCCCGTCCACTGCACCCAGTTGTACGGGCGCTTCGGCTTGCTGGTGCGCGAAAAGAAGGAGGACTGACGAGAGGTCACCGTCATGCTCCCGTCGCGATCGAGAGGACCGCGGCGGCGCCGAGGATGACGCCGCACACGGCGACGGTGATGGCGAGCCACTTGCGGCGGGCGGCGGCGAGCTCGGGGGCGGAGTCGGGGACGGGCTCGCGGCGGCTGTTGACCAGCAGGACGCCGATCAGCATCGGCATGGTGACGGGGGCATGGCGAAGCGGGCGGAGCCACGGTATGCCGAACTCGCCGGCAAGCATTGCCAGGGTGAGCGCCACTCCGAGTGCGACCATGCCGACGCCGGTCCACTGCACCCAGTTGAACGGCCGCAGCGGCTTGCCTCCGACGGAGGTGGCCAGCGGATCGTAGGAGGACTGGCGGTAGCTCATGCGGCACCGTCCGGGTGCTGGGCGCGGCGGCGCTTGCGGACGTACAGGCTGACCACCGTCGCGATCGTTCCGACCACCGTCGCGACCGTGCTGACGAGCTCCACCGTGCGCATCAGGCCGCTCCGCCCTCGGGCGTCTCGGCCCTGATCGAGCGGCCGCGCCAGCCACGCAGCAGGGCGTGGCCCAGCGCGGCGACGAACAGCAGCGCGGCACCGGTCATGGTGAACAGGAAGAACAGGCCGACCGGCAGCGGCACCTGGGTGATCTGGCCCGACATCTGCGTCAGGACCACTCCGATCTGCCCGCCGGCGAGGAAGGCGCCGGCGAGGAAGGTGATCGCGCCGTAAGCGTTGAACCAGGTGCTGAGCCGCGGCGCCCGGAACGCGCGGCACAGGTAGGCGGCGAGCAGCGCGGCGCTGGTGCCGATAAAGGTAAAGAACGCGCTGCGGATGCCCAGCACCACATAGGTGCGGCCGTCGGGCTCCAGCTGGCCGAACATGTCGGCGCCGAACTGCAGCAGGCCGAGCACCATCACGCCCGCGCCGGCCGTCGCCAGCATCAGCGGCCGAAACGCGGTTTCCGGGTCGTGCTGTGGGGCAGGGGCGCTACTCATGCGGCGCCCGTCTCGTTGCTGAAATCATACGGCTTGGTGGTGGCGTAGGCGATGGCGAAGCCGCCCATTACCAGGCCGAAGGCGAGGATCATCATGCCCGCGATCAGCAGGCCGGTGGACTTGCGCGACTCCCCCACCCGGCCGCGCAGGGCGGCGATCAGCATGCCCAGGCCGAGCAGGGTGGCGATGATCCCGACCACCAGGAAGCCGATGTTGCCGCCGCTCACAGGATACGATCCAGCACGCCGGTGGCGATCGCCAGGAACACGGCGCCGGCAAGCAGGAACAGGATCCCGGCCGTGCGGCGATTGCGGCGCTTGAGCGCGTCGGGCGACTGGCCGGGCAGCAGCAGGAGCAGCACTCCGGCGACCGTCAGCAGGACGCCGGGCACCCAGAAGAAGTTAAGTTGCTGGTTCACCAGAAGAACCTCCCGCCGCGACTGTGGGTCTTGCCTGCCCGGGCGGCGAACATCCGGACGTACATCCACAACCCACTGATCGCGAAGAAGATCAGTGACAGGCCCGACAGGATGGAGATGGCGGTGCCGACCGGCCCGAAGGTCTCGCCCGAGTGGAGGTGGTGGAGCAGGCCGACGTTCCACCCGCCGGCCTGCGGCTTGGGCCGGCAATTCATGGTCTCCGGGCAGACAAAGCCGGCGGGCGCGGCGGCCCGCGGCGCCGCCTCGGGCCGGGCGCCGTTGGCCAGGCTGCCGACATGGCTGAGCACGCCCGTGACGGCGATCCACAGCATGAAGATGCCGAAGAATACCGACAGCCAACGATGCCACTTGCGCATGGGAAACTCCTTGTTGCGAATCTTTCGCAACCCATTCCCCCTCTTGCGAACCATTTGCAAGAGGCGCGTTCATCGCCCGAGCTCCGCCTCGGTCGGATGCGCGAACAAGCCGCCGATCACCCACGCGATCAGCAACGCGCCAACCGCCAGCAGCAGCACGCCCGACTGGCTGCCGTAGCTGCCGTTCTCACCGCCCGAGCGGCGGCGATACTGCCAGATGCCGGCGGCGAGAAAGAGGGCACCGGCAAGCAGTTTCAGGATGTCGGGCGTGTCGAACGGCACTGCTCAGCTCCTTGGTGCCTGCCCTATTGGCACGCGAGGCATTCGTCATAGTCGGTGCTGGCCAGCTCATACTTGGGCGCTTCCGACGTATTGTCCGCTTCCACCCCGCCGGCGAACCCGGCGCGCTGCACCGACTTCGACCGCAGGTAATAGAGCGACTTCACCCCCAGCTCCCACGCGCGGAAGTGGAGCATCATCAGGTCCCACTTGTCGACGTCGGCCGGGATGAACAGGTTCAGGCTGGTCGCCTGGTCGATGTACGGTGTGCGGTCGGCGGCGAGCTCGAGCAGCCAGCGCTGGTCGATCTCGAAACTGGTCTTGAACGTGTCCTTCTCCTCGCTCGTGAGGAAGTCGAGGTGCCCGACGGAACCGCCCTGCTCCAGGATCGAATTCCAGACCGCGTCCGAGTTCTTGGACTTATCGATCAGCAGCCGCTCCAGATACGGATTGCGGATCGAGAAGCTGCCCGACAGCGTCTTGTGGGTGTAGACGTTGGCCGGGATCGGCTCGATGCAGGCCGAGGTGCCGCCGCAGATGATGGAGATCGACGCGGTCGGCGCGATCGCCATCTTGCAGGAAAAGCGCTCCATCACCCCCATGTCGGCGGCGTCCGGGCACGGTCCGCGCTCGTGCGCCAGCATCATCGAGGCCTCGTCCACCTGCGCCTTGATGTGGCGGAAGATCTTGAGGTTCCAGCTCTTGGCCATGGCCCCTTCGAACGGCAGCCCGCGCGCCTGCAGGAAGGAATGGAAGCCCATCACGCCCAGGCCGACCGACCGCTCGCGCTCGGCGCTATACTTGGCCCGGGCCATCTCGTCCGGCGCGCGGGCGATGTAGTCGCTCAGCACATTGTCGAGGAAGCGCATCACGTCCTCAACGAAGCTCTTGTCGCCGTTCCACTCGTCCCAGGTCTCGAGGTTCATCGACGACAGGCAGCACACCGCCGTGCGGTCGGCGCCCAGGTGGTCGCGCCCGGTCGGCAGCGTGATCTCCGAACACAGGTTGGAAGTGGTGACCTTGAGGCCGAGGTCGCGGTGGTGCTTGGGCATGGCCCGGTTCACCGCGTCGATGAAGATGATGTACGGCTCGCCCGTCGCCAGCCGGGTCTCGACTAGCTTCTGGAACAGGGAACGCGCGTCGACCTTGCCCCGCTCGGACCCGTCCTTGGGGCTGCGGAGGATGAACTCGGCGCCTTCGCGCACGGCTTCCATGAACTCGTCGGTCAGCAGCACGCCGTGGTGCAGGTTCAGCGCCTTGCGGTTGAAGTCGCCCGACGGCTTGCGGATCTCCAGGAACTCCTCGATCTCCGGGTGCGACACGTCGAGGTAGCAGGCCGCCGAGCCGCGCCGCAGCGAGCCCTGGCTGATCGCCAGGGTGAGCGAATCCATCACCCGCACGAACGGAATGATGCCGCTGGTCTTGCCGTTGAGGCCGACCGGCTCGCCGATGCCGCGGACGCTGCCCCAATAAGTGCCGATGCCGCCGCCCTTGGACGCCAGCCAGACATTCTCGTTCCAGGTGTTGACGATGCCGTCCAGGCTGTCGCTGACCGAATTAAGGTAGCAGCTGATCGGCAGGCCGCGGCCGGTGCCGCCGTTGGACAGCACGGGCGTCGCCGGCATGAACCACAGCCGCGAGATATAGTCGTAGATGCGCTGGGCGTGGGCCTGATCGTCGGAGTAGGCGGCGGCGACGCGGGCGAACAGGTCCTGGTAGGATTCGCCCGGCAGCAGGTAGCGATCCTTCAGCGTTTCCTTGCCGAACTCGGTAAGCAGCGAATCGCGCGAGGACTCGGTGACCACGTCGAACCGCCGCTCGGCAATCGACTTGCTGCCACCGTCCGCCGCCTGGCTGGCCACGTCGTCCGAAGTGACATTGCTGCCGGTCGAGAAGTCCATGGTCGATCCCTCCTGGCAAGCCGGCATGCCGACTCGCGTGTTCCTGTTCCGTTCCATCGAGTCATGGCATTGCCAGGCCTCGAATCCAAGCGTCCGGCGAGAGCCTCGGGCAAGTGTTCCCCGCTATTCACAGGGCGCACTTCTTCTCTTCAGGGATATGGTTATCCCCAGACCCAATCACAAGCTTGTGTGGCTGCGCCCAGGCCTTCGCTACCAGATGTTGTGCTTGCATCGGTGGACCGGCGCAAGCCGCTTTGTGCCGGCCGTGGCAAATTTGCGGTGGATAAAGCTGTCCGCCGGACGGCGGCCGGTGAGGAGGACCTTGCGTCCCCGGCTGCGCTTCGTGCTAGCGACCCGCTTTCCCAACCCCTCGAGGTAAACCGTGCAGCTGACCGCGATCCTGATCCCGACTCTCACCAACCAGCTGACCGCACTTGGCGGCTGGCTCGACAAGGCCGAGGCGTTCGCGGCCGAGCGCGGCGAGCAGCCGGACCGGCTGCTGACCCTGCGGCTCGCGCCCGACATGTGGCCGCTCGCCAGCCAGCTGCGCATTGTCGCCTTCCAGGCGCAGGAGCCGATCTTCCGCCTCCGCGGCCAGCCCGTCCCCGACGCGCTGGTCGGGGTCCGCACCGAGGGCAGCAACGCCGGCGAGCAGCCGGGCACCTGGGGCGAGGCCCGCGCCCGGCTGGCGGAGGCGCTTGAGCGGCTCGGCACGGTCGCACCCGACGAGTTCGACGCCGACCCGGAAGGCGCGCTCGCCCACGAGCTGCCGATGGGCATGGTGTTCGACCTGACCCGCGCCAGCTACGTGCGCGACTGGGCGCTGCCGCAGGCCGCCTTTCATCAGTGCATGGCCTACGCCATCCTGCGCCAGGCCGGGGTGCCGATCGGCAAGATCGACTACGTCCCCCACATGTTCGGCTACCTGCGGCCGGGCACGATGCCGGGGTAGGGTGAGGAGAAGCGGAGCCGCCCGTTCGAGCGGCTCCGATAGGTTGTTACTTGGCGGCAGCGCTCGCAACGGCAACGGCCGGCGCGGCAGTCACCGGAGCGCTGACCGGCGCCACGGCCAGCGGCGCGGGCGCGCTTGCCGGAACCGACAGCTGCACGTCCTCGTCGACGAAGCCCTTCACCTGCGCGCCCATCGGCACGATCGCACTGGTGCCGGTCATGAAGAAGCCGGCCGGCAGGAACACCAGGGCCGACATGGCCACTGCGCCGACGCCGCCCGCGACGCCCTTGTCGTCGAAGGCGCCGCTGAGGCGGATCTGGCGGCCGTTGACCGTGGCGTAGAGCATCCGCGCGGCCAGGTGTCCGGACTTGCCCCACATGCCCTTGTTGCGGACGTCGGTGATCTCACCGGTGGCCGGGCTGCCGGCCGGAATGACCTTGAAGCCATTGACGATCACGTCCTCGGCCACTTCCAGGCGAAAGCGCTGGCCGACGCGCAGCTGCTTGCCCTTGGTGGTCAGCGTCTCGGACAGCCGCAGCGGCACGGGCGTGCCGACGCGCAGCACGGCGCTGGTGGCGGCGGGAGCCGCGATCGGCGCCACGGCCAGAGTGGCCGGCGGAGCGACAACCGGAGTGGCGACCTGCGCAAGGCCGGCAGCCGACGTGCACAACAAGGCGCACGCAAAAGAAACGCGAAGCATCAGTAATTCCCCCCAGTTCGGATAACCGAGTGGGAGAATGGCCTGGCAGCGTTTAATTGGAGTCAAGCGACAGGGTTAACGGGCGCAAAGGATGGCGGGGGCCGTCACGGAGTGGATCCGTGACGTCGATCAGGCTGCGCTGGCGCGCACCTGTCGGCCGACTGGCTTCGGCTCTTCGCGCTGCTGTGGGCGGCGCCGAGGGCGCCGTCTGCACTGCGCTTGGCGAAGCCTAACCGATCGCGTCGCCGCTTTCCTCTTCCTCGAACAGGCTGGCCGCCACGTCGCCGTTGGCGCTCAGCCGCACCTGGTCGCCCTCGACGTCGGCCACCAGGCCGCCCGGAATGAAGTGGTGATGGCCGGTGTGGGCCATGCCGCTGTCCGCCTTGACGAGCTTGATGCGCTCGCCCTCGACCCGGTCGACGGTGCCGAGATGGACTCCGTCGGCGCCGATGATTTCCATATGCTCGCGAACTTGGCTGAGGTCGGCCATGGCCTGTTCCTTTCTGGCTGAGGGATTTTTTCGATAAACGCCCGGTGCGCCGCCGGGGTCCGCCTTGGCCCCTTGCCCTTGACAACGGAGCCGCCAATGATCGGCGAGGTAAAGCGGTGGGGGGTGTGATGCTAACGAGAATGAGCTTGGCGGCGGCGTTGCTGTTGTGCGCGGGCGGAGCCCAGGCGCGGCAGGGCACGGACAAGCCCGCGACCGCCACTCCACCAGCCGCGGAGGTCAAGCCACAGGTCGTCACCACCCGCCATTCCGGCGTGTATTACGACTTCGCCACGCCGTTCTTCGCCGCCGAATACGCCCTGTCGCGCACCGGCATTCCGCAAGACCGGGTGCAGTTCCACTACTACCACGCCGGCCACATGATGTACGTCCGCGACGAGGACCGCGCCAAGCTAACCCGTGACATCCGTGCCTTTATCCGGAGCCGCTGAGGTGAGCGCGGCGGAGCGGCGGGCAGGCTGCCGCTGCGGGCAGCTTCGGCTCGCCTGCGCGGGCGATCCAGTCCGGGTCTCGGTCTGCCACTGCCTCGATTGCCAGCGGCGCAGCGGGTCGGCCTTCGCCGCCCAGGCGCGCTTCCCCGCCGAGGCGGTGACGGTGGAGGGCGACAGCCAGGCCTATGCCCACTCGGGCGAGAGCGGCAACGTCACCCGGTTCCACTTCTGCCCGGCCTGCGGCGCCGGCGTCTTCTATCGCCACGACCACCTGCCGGAGACGATCGCCGTCGCCCTGGGCGCGTTCGACGATCCCCACGCCTTCACGCCCGCTTTCTCCGTGTGGGAGGAACGCAAGCACAAGTGGGTTGAGATTGTCGGTGAAGACGTCGAACACGATTAGGTGATGGCCACCGACCCCGCCCGCCTGTCCACGCCCGAGCGCACGCCCGAGGACGCCGACGCCGCCCTGCGGCCGAAGAACCTTGACGAGTTCGTCGGCCAGCAGGGCGCGCGCGAGAATCTGCGGGTGTTCATCGCCGCCGCTAAGGCGCGCGGCGAAGCGCTCGACCACGTGCTGTTCTTCGGCCCGCCGGGCCTGGGCAAGACCACCCTGGCGCAGATCGTCGCCCGGGAAATGGGCGTCGGTTTTCGCGCCACTTCAGGGCCGGTGATCGCAAAGTCGGGCGACCTGGCCGCCCTGCTGACCAACCTCGACGACGGCGACGTCCTGTTCATTGACGAGATCCACCGGCTCAACCCGGCGGTGGAGGAAGTGCTCTACCCGGCAATGGAGGACCGCGCGCTCGACCTGATGATCGGGGAAGGGCCCTCCGCCCGCTCGGTCCGGATCGAGCTGCCGCGCTTCACCCTGGTCGGCGCGACCACGCGTCAGGGGCTGCTGACCACCCCCTTACGCGACCGCTTCGGCATTCCCGTGCGCCTCAACTTCTACACGGTGGCCGAACTGGTCCAGGTGGTCCGACGTGCCGCCCGCCTGCTCGGCGCCGACCTGTCGGAGGATGGCGCGGAGGAGATCGCCCGCCGCAGCCGCGGCACCCCGCGCATCGCCGGCCGGCTGCTGCGCCGGGTGCGCGACTTCGCCCATGCCGCGGGCGCCGACCGGATCGACGCCGCCACGGCCGATCGGTCGCTGACCCGGCTGGAGATCGACGCCCTCGGCCTCGACGCGATGGACCGGCGCTACCTCACCATGATCGCCGACCTCTACGGCGGCGGCCCGGTCGGGGTGGAAACCCTTGCCGCGGGCCTCAGCGAACCGCGCGACACGATCGAGGACGTGATCGAACCCTACCTCATTCAGCTGGGCCTCATCGCCCGCACTGCACGCGGCCGCTGCCTCAATGGGCGGGGCTGGACCCACCTCGGCCTCAACCCGCCGGCCGGTGCCCAGACCGGCCTGTTCGACGGAAGTGGACCCAAATGACCGCCTTGCTGCTCGCCCTTGCCGCCACTCAGGCAGCCGCCGTGCCCGCCGGCGCCCCCGACTATCGCCAGGACGGGAGCTGGCTCTGCCTGCCCGGCCGCCAGGACGTCTGCTCGACCCCGGTGCCGACGGCTGCGCTGAACCCCACCGGCTACGGCTCGACCGGCCGCAGCAGCGTTGCGCCAAATCCCCGGCTCGACTGCTTCTACGTCTACCCCACCGTGTCGCGCGACCGCGGGCTCAACAGCGACCTCCGGGTGTCCGAAGAGCGGGCGGTAGCCGAGTCCCAGTTCGCCCGCTTCGCGTCCGTGTGCCGGACCTTTGCGCCGGTCTACCGGCAGATGACGCTCGGGGCGGTGGCGGCGGCGGCCACCGGCGGCGATGTGCGCGCGGCCGGCGAGCTCGCCTTTGGCGACGTGGTCGCCGCCTGGCACAACTACCTGGCGACCCGCAATGGCGGCCGCCCGTTCGTGCTGGTCGGCCACAGCCAGGGCAGCCTGATGCTGCAGCAGCTCATCGCGCGCGAGATCGAGGGCAAGCCGATTGCGCGGGCGATGCGCCTGGCGATCATTCCGGGCTTCAACGTGCTGGTCCCGCAAGGGAAACTCACCGGCGGCACCTTCAAGTCGACGCCCCTGTGCAGCCGCGCCGGCCAGACCGGCTGCGTGGTCAGCTATGTCAGTTTTCGCACCCGCAACCCGCCACCGGCCGGCGCCCTGTTCGGCCATGCCGCGGCACCCGGAATGACGGTCGGCTGCGTCAATCCGGCGGCGCCCGGCAGCCGCGAGTGGCACCGCCTCGACAGCTACTGGTCGGCCCGCTCGACCCTGCCGGTCCCCGGCGGTCCGATCCAGTGGTCGAGCGAGGGCGCTCCGCCCACGCCGTACCTGCGCACCGAAGGGCTGGTCTCGGCCCGCTGCGTCAACGACGGGCCGCGCGGCTACCTGGAAGTGCGAGTCAACGCCGATCCCCGGGACAAGCGCACCGACCGGATCGGCGGCGAGGTCGGCCTGGCCGGCTTCTTCCTGCCGGGCTGGGGCATGCACTTGAACGACGTGCCGGCCGCCGAGGGCGACCTCCTCCGCCTGGTGGAGGCGGTCAGCCGCTAGGGCTCGACCCAGAACAGCTGCTCCACCGGCCGTTCCAGCACCGCGGCCAGCTTCAGCGCCAGCAGGGTCGAGGGCACGAACACGCCATTTTCCACCGTGTTCACCGTCTTGCGGCTGACGCCCACCCGCTCGGCCAGCTCCGCCTGGGTCCAGCCGAGCTCGGTGCGGCGTTCCTTTAAGCGGTTGCCGAGCGCCTCAGGCATCGCGCAGCGCGCGCCGCTCAAAGGTGGCAAAGGCGATCAGCGCGCTGGCGATGCCGACGGTCATCACCATGTGGATCGCTGCCCGCCCGCCGACCGGTTCGAACAAGGAAAGAAAGTAGACGACGATGCAGGTCGCCATGGCGGCGGCGAAGCCCAGCGCCAGCGCGCGGCGGCGATGGTCGCGGGTCCCCTCGTCGTTGATCATTGCGCGTACTTCCGCCGAGCGGAAGAAGCCGCCGCCCGTGAACAGCAACACCAGCAATGCGACCGCCATCGCCAGCCAGGCGGAAATCTGGATCGTGTCGACGGTCCGCATGCTGTCCCAACTGCCCAATTTGCCCGACCTGCCGACCGCGGCGCTCTGCGAGATCAGGAAGTAGATCGCCAGCACGTAGAGGACGCGAACGCGGCGGCGGGTCAGCCGCTCGGCAAGCTGGATGGCGGAATGGGCAGTCATGTGGATCTCCTGTAACCTCTAGGTGACAAGTAACTCGAAGGTTACATCGCCGTCAAGCCCCGCTTCGCCGCGCATCGATTGCTTGGCCGGGCCCACGCCGGTAACGCGCCGCCATGCCGTCATCGGACCTCGACACACCCTACCGCGGCGGCTTCGTCGGGCCGGAGCACCGCTTCGCCCTGACCGTCTACTTCGAGGACACGGACACCGCCGGCATCGTCTATTATGCCAACTATCTGAAGTTCATGGAGCGCGCCCGCTCCGACATGCTGCGCGCCGCCGGCGTCAACCAGCGGGCGGCGCTGGACGCGGGGCAGGGCGTCTATGCGGTGGCGGAGGCCACCATCCGCTACCTGCGGCCGGCCAGGCTTGGCGACAACCTGCTGGTCGTCTCCACCGTCGAAAAGGTCCGTGCCGCCAGCGTCCTGATCCACCAACGGGTCACCCGCGGGACCGAACAACTGACCGACGCGCGGGTCACCGCGGCCTTTCTCACCCCCGACGGCCGCCCGACCCGCCAGCCGGCGGAGTGGGTGACGGTGTTCAAGGGGATCATGGCGGCCAGCGCCTGATCAGGTCGCGCGCCCCGAGCGGACGGGCCTGGCGAATCCCGCTGCGCTGCGCCCAGCACGAGCAAGGGGGCAGCGCGGTGGGTTCAGGCCGCGAAGCGCTGCCCGAAGCTGCGCCCGCTCAGTGCCAGCCACGCCCGCGCTGCGCGCTGCGCGTCGGCGATCTCGCGCGCGGTCATTTCCACGCTGATCTCCGCCCGGCATTGCTGGCCCCGGCTGCAGCCGTTCAGCGCCGCGAGGTTGAACCATTTGTGCGCTTCGATGAGGTCGACCGGAGCACCCTCGCGCCCGGTGGAGTAGCTGACGCCCAATTCGAACAGCGCTTCGACGTTGCCGCCTTCCGCTTCCGCCATGCGGCTGCGCAGCAGAAACTCGGCGCCTTGGTGACTGATTGCCATGATGAGTCTTTCCCTGTTGTTGAGGGTCAAGCTCCACTCATCGGGCTACCGAGTGGTTAACGCCGCAATCACCCTCGCTCCTGTGGCCCGCCGGCCACAGCGATATTGTCGATCAGCCGGGTCGTGCCGATGGTCGCCGCGGCCAGCAGCCGCACGTTGTTCCCGGCTCGCTCGAGCGGTTCGAGGCTGTCGGCATCCACCAGCGCCAGATAGTCCACGCTTGCGAAACCGGCCGCCAGCACGGCCGCCCGGGCATCGGCCAGCACGGCGCCGACCGGCTCCCGGGCCGCGATCCGCTCCGCCGCCATCACCAGGCTGCGCGGCAGGGTGAGCGCCGCCGCCCGCTGGTCGGTGCTGAGGTAGGCATTGCGCGACGACAGCGCCAAGCCATCTCCGTCGCGCACCGTGGGCACCCCGACGATCTCCACCGGCAATTGCAGGTCGGCCGCCATCCGCCGGATCACCGCCAGCTGCTGCCAGTCCTTTTCCCCGAACAGCGCTTGCGTCGGCGCAGCCGCCACCAGCAGCTTGGCGACCACCGTCGCCACCCCCGCGAAATGCCCCGGCCGAGCCGCGCCCTCCCACCGCTCGCTGACCCCGCTCACGGTCACGGTCGTCGCAAACCCGGCCGGGTAGAGCTGGTCCGGCGTCGGCAGCCACACCAGGTCGCACCCCTCCCGCTCCAGCAGGGCGAGGTCCTGCGCCTCCTGCCGCGGATAGCGCCCCAGGTCCTCGCCCGCGCCGAACTGCAGCGGGTTGACGAAGATCGTCGCCGCCACCCGCTCCGCCCGCCGGCGGCCCTCGCGCACCAGGGTCAGGTGCCCCTCGTGCAGCGCCCCCATGGTCGGCACCAGCGCCAGCGTGCCCCGCAGGTCACGCTGTGCCTGTCGCAACTCTTCGATGGAACGGATGATTTGCACCGCGGATTCCCCTGCCGTAGACCGCCAAGCCAGCGCGCGCCCTCGCCAGCGCCGGGGAAAAGATCAAGAGCGATGACCAATCCGCACCACCTCGTGTTCGCCAATGAAAAGGGCGGCACCGGCAAGTCGACCACCGCTGTCCACACCGCCGTCGCCCTGGCCGCGTCCGGCCACCGGGTCGGCGTGCTCGACCTCGACCACCGCCAGCGCACCACCACCCGCTACCTCGAAAATCGCGCCGCCAGCATGCGCCGCCTCGACCTGGCACTGCCGCAACCGACCTTCGAGGTGATCGACGACCTCACGGAGGAGGCGCTCGCCCGCTCGCTCGATCGCCTGTCGGGCCAGGCCGACGTGATCGTGGTCGATACCCCCGGCCGCGACGATCCCGTCGCCCGCGCCGCGATCCTCAAGGCCGACACTCTGGTCACCCCGATGAACGACAGCTTCGTCGACCTCGACCTGATCGGCCAGGTCCATCCCGAGAACTTCAAGATCACCAAGCCCAGCTTCTATGCCGAGCTGATCTGGAATAGCCGCACCCAGCGGGCCAAGGCTACCGGCAAGAGCGTCGACTGGGTGGTCCTGCGCAACCGCCTTCAGCACATCCAGAGCCACAATTTGCAACGGGTCGGCGCCGCCCTCGACGAGCTTGCCCGCCGGGTCGGCTTCCGGGTCATTCCCGGCCTGGGCGAGCGGGTCATCTACCGCGAGCTGTTTCCCAAGGGCCTGACCCTGCTCGATTTAAAGCAGATCGGCGACGTCGGCCTGGGCCATATCGCCGCTCGCCAGGAACTGCGCGAGATGGTGGCGGCGCTCGGCATCCCCGGGGCGGAGGCGCGGGAAGCGGCGTAGCCTTTCGGCACAGTCCGTTGCTCACGGTTGAACAAACCCGCCGCTTCCGCGTAGGTCCGGGCCATGACCCATACATTCCACCCCACCATCCTGCGCGAATATGACATTCGCGGCATCGTCGGCTCCACGCTCTCGGACAAGGACGCCTACGCGCTCGGCCGCGGGTTTGCCGCGCTCGCCCATGGCGAGAACGTGTCCCGAATCGCCGTCGGCCGCGACGGCCGCACCCACTCGCTCGAGCTGCAGGACGCGCTGGTTCGCGGCCTGACCGAAGGCGGCATCGACGTGGTCCGCGTCGGCATGGGCCCGTCGCCGATGCTCTACTACGCCACCTACGCGCTCGACGTCGGCGGCGGCATCCAGATCACCGGCAGCCACAATCCGGCCGACTACAACGGCTTCAAGATGCTGCTGTCCGGCCGCTCGGTGTTCGGGGCGGAGATCAAGGCGCTGGGCGACCGCTGCGCCGCCGGCGACTGGTCGGAAGGGCAGGGGACGGTCACCGACGAAGACCTTCTGGACCGCTACATCGACCGCCTGGTCGAGGACTTCGCGGGCGGCGAGTTCCGCATCGGCTGGGACGCCGGCAACGGCGCCGCCGGACCGGCCCTGGAGAAGCTGGTCAAGCGCCTGCCGGGCGAGCACCACACCTTGTTCACCGACGTCGACGGGCGCTTCCCCAATCACCACCCGGATCCGACGGTCGAAAAGAACCTCGAGCAATTGAAGGCGCTGGTGGCCGAGAAGAACCTCGACTTCGGCATCGCCTTCGACGGCGACGGCGACCGCATCGGCGCGGTGGACGGGCGCGGCCGCGTGATCTGGGGCGACCAGCTGGTCTCGGTTCTCGCCGTCCCGGTGCTGGAGGCGCACCCGGGCGCGCCGATCATCGCCGACGTCAAGGCCAGCCAGATGCTGTTCGACCGCATCGCCGAGCTGGGCGGCCAGCCGATCATGTGGAAAACCGGCCACAGCCTGATCAAGTCCAAGATGAAGGAGACCGGCGCCCCGCTGGCGGGCGAGATGAGCGGCCACATCTTCTTCAAGCACCGCTGGTACGGCTTCGACGACGCGCTCTACGCGTCCGTACGATTGATCGAGGCGGTGGCCCAGTCGGGCAAGAGCCTGACCGAGTTGAAGGACGCCATGCCCGAGACCCTGGTCACGCCCGAGCTGCGCTTCCCGGTCGATGAAGTCCGCAAGTTCGCGGTGATCGACGAGATCCTCGGCCGCCTGTCGCAGAGCGGCGCGCGCGTGGACCGGACGGACGGCGCGCGGGTGATGGACGAGGACGGCTGGTGGCTGCTGCGCGCGTCCAACACCCAGGATGTGCTGGTCGCCCGCGCCGAGGCCCAGGACGGGGCCGGCCTTGAACGCCTGATGAGCCAGATCGACGACCAGCTCGCCCAGAGCGGCGTGGAACGCACCGAAGGCGACCACTAGTCATAGGCCCCCGGCCGGCCTAGCAAGGTTCGGTCAAGGGGGAGACACTCACATGCGGTGGATCACGTCAGTGCTTGCGCTTCTGCTTGCAACGGAGGCGAGCGCAGCGCCGCTGGCGCCGGCGGTCCGGCACGACGTCCAGTGCTTTATCCTGTTCTCGATGGCGGTGGGCGCCGCCGAAAAGCCGGAGCAGAAAACGGCAGCGACGCTCGCCGTGCCCTATTACATGGGCAAGATCCGAACGCATTCGCCCGGCCTCGACATCGCTCAGGCCGCGCTCGACGAGATCCGCTCGCTCCGGGGCTCACCGGACGCCGAGCGGATCGGCGAGCAATGCGACGCCGAGTTCCAGGGGGTCGGCAGGGACCTGATCAGCATTGGCGAACGGCTGCAGCAACTGGAAGGCAAGGCCGCCACGACCTGACCCTTGCCGCTAAGGTGGCTTGAACGACGAGTTGCTGGCCAGGCCCTACGGGTGTGGCCCCGACCCGGCGGCCGAACTCGCCCGCACGGACACGCTGACCCGCGACCGCTCCCGCTCCTGCGTGGCCCGATAGGCTTCATACTCGTCCGGCTTGGTCCGGAATGGCTGGCGCCAGTCCTCGCCCTCCACCGCCAGGACCACCGCCTCGACCGTCTTGATCGCGGCCGGCAGGATCGGGATCACGCCGCCACCCTGGCACTTCGACGGCTGGTCGTGGCAGCTACCCTCGACTGCTCGCTCCTGCGCGGTGCGCGTGTCCACGGGCAAGGCGTCGCGGGCCCGCTGGCCGGCAAGCACGTTCGGATCGATCCGGTACGGTCGCTCCCGCTTGGCGCACACCACCACGTCGGCTTGGTCTTGGCCGGTCCGGTCCGTGCACCGCTTCGGCGTCAGGTCGATGACCACCCGGCCGGGCGACGGCGGCTCGGCGGGCGGAGCCGCGGCCTGGCTCGACACGGTCAAGAGAATCGCTGCGAGCATACTCACCCCGCTGTCATTCGGCCCGGCCAGTGGTAAACCACGCCATCGTGCTTAGCTAGGACCTGCCATGATCAGCCCTGTCCGCGCCGCTGCGCTCGCCGCCATCGCTCTTGCGACCCCCGCCACCGCCGCCCCGGCGCGCGAGACGGCGGTGCTCGCCGGCGGCTGCTTCTGGGGCATGGAAGCGGTATTCGAACATGTTCGCGGCGTTACCGACGTGGTGTCCGGCTATGCCGGCGGAACGGCGGCCGATGCCAATTACCAGGCGGTCAGCAGCGAACGGACCGGCCATGCCGAGGCGGTGCGGATCACTTATGACCCGCGCCAGGTCAGCTATGGCCAGCTCCTCAATATCTATGCCGGCGTGGCGCACGACCCGACGCAGCTCAACCGGCAGGGTCCGGACGAGGGGCGGAGCTACCGCTCGGCCATTTTCCCGCAGAACGCCGCTCAGGCTGCGGCGGCACGGGCGTTCCTTGCCTCGCTTGCACGCTCGGGAGCCTACCGCAGCCCGATCGTGACCCGAATCGAAAGCGGCACCTTCACTCCCGCCGAGGCGACACACCAGGATTTCGCCCGCCGCAATCCGTCGCACCCGTATATCGTTGCCAACGACCGGCCCAAGGTTGCCGCCCTGAAGCACCGCTATCCCGCCTTCTACCGCGGCTAGGCACAAAGCACTGTCCTACACCTAACCAAACAGGTTAGCACTTCTGCGACTCGAACCGCAGGAGTGCTTCATGACCGATCTTGATACGACCATCCGCGAAATGCTTGATGCGCTGATCGAGCGCGAAGGCGGCTTTGTGAACCACTCCGCCGACCGGGGCGGCCCGACCTGCTTCGGCATCACGGAGGCGGTCGCCCGGGCCCACGGCTATCGGGGCGCCATGGCCGCCCTGCCGCGCGGCGAGGCCGAGGACATCTACCTGCGCCTGTACTGGAATCGCCCGCGGTTCGACGAAGTGGCCAAGCGCAGCGTGCGAATCGCGGCCGAGCTGTTCGACACCGGCGCCAACATGGGCCCGGCCGTCGCCGCCACCTATCTCCAGCGGGCTCTGACCGCGCTGAACCGCAGCGGTTCCGACTTTCGCGACCTAGTGCCCGACGGCCGGATTGGCCCGATGACCCTGGCGGCGCTCGACGGCTATCTCGGCACCCGCGGCCATGGGCGCGGTGAGACCGTGCTGCTGCGCGCGCTCGAAGCGCTCCAGGGCGAGCGCTACCTGCGCCTGGCCGAGAAGCGGCCGGCCAATGAGGCATTCCTCTACGGCTGGCTCGCGAACCGGATCGGCGAGCACTGAGCGCCGCCGCCACCTTCCCCTGGAAGGTGTCCCCTTTGTCCCCTTCCACTCTTCGCTCAAGGACCCGATCCATGCTGATCGACGCCATTGTCGGCCCCCTGTCCAAGCTGCTCGACAAGCTCATCCCCGATCCCCAGGCGCGCGACCGCGCCAAACTTGAGCTGCTGAAGCTGGAGGGCGACCAGGAAGCTTCCGCCATTGCCCAGCAGATGGGCGCCATCGTCGCCGAGGCGAACTCGGGCGATCCCTGGACCAGCCGCGCCCGCCCGGGCTTCCTTTACGTCATGTACGTGCTGGTGCTGTGGGCCATCCCCATGGGCCTGATCAGCGCCGCCGATCCGGCCAAGGCGGCGGCGATCGCCCACGGCATGACCGCTTACCTGCGCGGCCTGCCGGACGAGCTCTATACGCTCTTCGGCACGGGCTATCTCGGCTACACCGCCGCCCGCACCTGGGGCAAGGTCAAGGGCGTGGAGCGCTAGGTCCAGTAGAGGATGCGCGCGGCGGGCAGGACGGCGGCGATGCGCCCGTGGAACCAGTTCTTCAGCTCCGCCATGACCTCGGGCGGGTAGACGAACTTCAACGAGCCGAACTTGGTTCGTTTCTCCGCCCGCAGCTCCGGCTCCATCTCCAGGTCGGATCCCGGATACCAGCTGCGCAAAACCTTGGCGCTGCCGGGCGTGAAGCGATGGGTGATGAGCTCAACGGTAAGGTCCAGGTCGGGCACTCCGTCCAGCGCCGCCGCCGCGGCATCGAGCAGGGCGCCATAAGCCTCCTGCCAGCCAGCGGCGGCGATGATCGGGGCGACGGTCAGGCCCACCGGGTAGCCGGCATCGGCCATCCGCCGCAGCGCCGCCAGCCGCTCGGCGACCCGGTCGGTCCCGCCCTCGAAGCGGGCATAGGCCGGCGGATTGACCGACGCCCGCATGCGCGTCCGCCCGCCGTGATCGAGGCCAAGCAGCGGCTCCACCGCCGCGAACTTGCTGGTGAAGCGCAGCTGCACGGGCGCGTCCCACTGCCCGAAGTGCTCGACCAGCGCCGCCAGCGACCCCGTCAGGTGCTCCAGTGCCAGCGGATCGGTGTAGCAGCTTGCCTCAAAGGTCGTGCCCTCATGCGCCCGCGCCTTCGACCGCGAGGTGATCCGCCCCTGCCCAAGGTAGCCGGGCAGTACGCCCAGGATCTCGGGCAAATTGGCATAGGCCCGCGTGATCGGCGGTCCGCCGAGCGACCCGGCCAGGTAACAGTAGCTGCAATGCGCGGGGCAGCCCTCCGCCAGGTCCACCCGCCAGTCGGCGCTCGGCGCGATCGGCTGCAGCTTGAGCTTGGATGCGGGCGCGGTGACGATCGCCAGCGTCTGCTTGGCCTCGGCATAGGCGCGCCGCTCGTCGTCGTAGCGGGGCAGGCGCACCTGGTTGCCGCCAAGTTCGGTCACCTCGATGCCCAGCGCCGCGCAGCGTGCCGCCATGGCGCGGCCGTGCGCCCACTCCCGCGCGGCGGCGGTGATCAGCACCCGCTTGGGCCGCCACAACCGGGCGGTGCGGGCAGGTGAGGGGGCAAGGCTGGCCACGACCAAGTGAGCGAACCGCCACGGCCCCTTGTTCCCCACGCCCGCCCTTGGTAGGGCCGCGCCGCAGCCAACCGGCCCAACGCCGCTTTAGCTCAGTTGGTAGAGCACCTCATTCGTAATGAGGGGGTCACAGGTTCGAGTCCTGTAAGCGGCACCACTCTCTTCGAAGTCTCTGCGCGTCTGGCTTTCTTTGTTAAGCGGTACGCTTCCAAGTGCCCGTCTTCACGGCACATCTCCTACTTCGCTGTTCTGAGCGGCAGCCGAGAGACGCCGAATTTATTCGCGTTGCCGTAGGATCAAGCCTGCGGTCTCTGAGCACGTTCCGACAAGAGCACGAAAGCTGACAATGTCGCCTCCACGTTCGATTGTGGGACCGCCTCTACCGAGCATTTTAATTAGAAAGATCTCGCGTCCGGAAAGACCCACCGGCTGACATTCAGGCCCGGATGCCTGCTGCCCGATATTGGACGCTCGTTCATCGAGGCAGGCTGCGGCCGAGAAGACCCAATGGCGGACACTCAGGCGCGCTTAGCCGCTCCCCGCAATCAGCCATTCGTTCTTGTGTGGCTGATGTCTGCAGGTGGCCGATGCAGCATGTCCGGTCGCCATGGTGGCCTGCAGCCAAGCGGTCGCTCGTTCATGGCCGCGAACAATTAAAAGGCGATTACGTAGCTGACAACCCATTGCCGCGACAGGCGCGCTTCAGTCGGAAGGCGTGAAACGAAGAAGGCCGGCTATGCGAGGTGCGGCGCCAGTATCTGTCGGATGGCTCGCCCCGTCGAGAACGGGAACCTCTTCAGAGTCAAAGGGGCTGACCCCGTCCAAGCACGCGACGTTCACGCCGTATTGATGCGGTTCGAGCGCCTTTGATGATGCGTGTATATGCCGCAGACAGAGCAGAAGTAGTGCTTCGCTACACCCGTATTGAACGTATAGGCGCTAAGTCGGTCACCACCTGAAAGTACGCTTATCCCACCAAGATCAGCAGAGACGGCAACAGCGCCGCGCATCCGGCAAAATGAGCACGTACATCGGCGAGCCGTGTGGAGCCCATCAGTAAGCTTCACTCGAAATTGGACCGCTCGGCAGTGGCAAGAGCCGCTTAATTCTTCGATGACCTTGTTCATCGGCTTTCTGGCGCCTCCGGCTTATGCTTCTCCAGCTTTTTAACGCGCTCGTCAAAGCGGGCTTCGTCATCGTCGCACTCTAGCTCGCGAGCGGCTCCCTTGAGCTTGTCGAGCTGGTTTTTAGGCGTCGACATGGGTGAGAAGCCCTCCGGCTGTAGGATCTGATGGAACCGAGATCGTCATCGCCGTTCCGTCATCGCAATCAACCTTGCCATTGAGGTGCAATAGGTCATTGCCGTCGTAAGTGTGGAGCAGCGGAATGTTCCAGATCATGGCAGACGCAAGGTGCATCGCATCGGGGCGCTTAGTTAGCTTGGGCGTGGTTCGCAAAAGCTCTCTCGCTCTTGTCGCAACAATTGAGTCCATCCTGAGCAAGTTAATCCACCAACAAGTGCTTACCCACTTAGATCATCCACGGCTTGGATCCGTTACTCTGCTAGGAAGCTCCCCTTGCCCTGAACCGGACTTCTCCCACTTTGGGTGTGGACGCCAGCGCTACTTGGGTTGCAAAACCTGAGCGACCGAGGCATCTGAGGCTGGCTTCGACGGACCCGCAAGCTTCGGGTGGCTCAGCCCGGCGCCCATCCCCGGGACAACAGGCGCATGACGCGCTGCTGATCGATTTGGCCCCAAATGCTACCTTTCACCGCGCTCAAGCGTGACTGGCTCTCGAACCCTCGCGCCGACATTCTCGCGGGTATTGTCGTTGCGCTTGCCCTCATTCCGGAAGCAATCGGCTTCTCCATCATCGCCGGGGTCGATCCGCGCGTGGGGCTCTATGCTTCGGTTGCAATCGCGATCGTGGTCTCCATCGTCGGCGGTAGACCCGGAATGATCTCAGCCGCGACTGCGGCGGTAGCTGTGCTGGTTACGCCTCTCGTCCGTGAGCACGGAGTTCAATATCTGTTTGCTGCCACGATCCTGATGGGTCTGTTCCAAATAGTCGCGGGCTTCCTGCGGTTGAACCTCTTTATGCAATTCGTGTCCCGCTCCGTGATAACGGGCTTTGTGAACGCACTCGCCATCCTCATCTTCATGGCGCAGTTGCCGCAGCTCACCAACGTGAACTGGCAGGCCTACGCGATGGTCGCTGGCGGACTGACAATCATCTACCTAATGCCACGCGTGACCAAGGCGGTGCCGTCGCCCTTGGTTGCGATCCTGGTTCTATCAGCGATTTCCATTGCCTTCGACGGGCCCGTGAACAGCGTCAGCGACATGGGCTCGCTGCCACAAGGATTGCCGTCATTTGTGTTACCGGACGTGCCGTTGGACTGGACCACGCTGCAGATCATCGCCCCTTACTCCCTAATCATGGCCGCGGTGGGACTGTTGGAGAGTCTGCTGACTGCGCAAATCGTTGACGACATGACCAACACCGAAAGCGACAAGCGGCGCGAGTGTGCGGGCCAGGGTACCGCCAACATCGCGGCGGCGTTCGTCGGAGGTATGGGCGGTTGCGCTATGATCGGCCAATCGGTGATCAACGTCACCTCGGGCGGCCGAGGGCGGCTATCAACGTTCACAGCTGGAGCGTTTCTGCTGTTCTTGCTGGCGGTGCTCGGACCATTCGTTGGGCAGATCCCAATGCCGGCTCTAGTCGCAGTGATGATCATGGTTTCCATCGGCACCTTCAGCTGGAACTCAATTTCAAATCTGCGTCAGCATCCATGGCAATCGTCAGTGGTCATGGTGACGACCGTCGTTGTCGTCGTCGCCACGCGTGACCTGGCACTGGGTGTTTTCGCCGGCGTGCTGCTCTCAAGCATCTTCTTTGCCGGCAAAGTTCAAGGGATGTTCACCGTGGAGCGGGTGCCTGAGCCAAGCGGGCAAACATCAACTTACCGCGTCTTAGGCCAGATCTTCTTCGCCTCGGCGGAGCGCTTCACTCGCGCCTTCGCTGTTGAGGAGACCGCGCTCAACGTGGTCATCGACATGACTGGTGCCCACTTTTGGGATATCTCGGCGGTAGGTGCGCTCGACAAGGTCGTGGCGCAGCTGCGGCAAGCCGGTCGCAGCGTCGAGGTGGTCGGCTACAATCGCGCCAGCGCCGACTTAGTCGATCGCTATGCGCTCCACGACAAAACCGGATTCGAAATGGGGGCTGTCCCACACTGAGCGGAACGTGTGCTTAGCCTGCAAGAAATCACCATTCAGCGTCGAAGAAGCGAGAGAAATGACAGTCATTCGGTCAGCAATCACAAACGCTATCTTGTCTACCATCGAAGAGAATGGCGGCACCCTAAAGCAACCTCTGAATGACGAAACGGTGCTCCTTCAGAGTGGTCTGGACTCGCTAGGATTTGCCATCCTGGTCTCTCGCTTGGAGGATGAGCTTGATTTCGACCCTTTCTCGCTTGTGGAAGATCCTTTCTACCCGACGACCCTCGGAGAGTTCGTGAGGTTCTATGAACAGAACCAGCCTCGCTGATCGAATTGAGGAGGGCATCCCTCCCAGCACGCCGCTGCTTTACTCCAGCGACAGCGTGTACGATGCTGCAACCTTGCTCGCGTGTTCTGACGCGCTTCCGCTTACTGCTGAGCAGCGCCGCGGGGCTATTGCACTTCAGATCGCATCTCCCTTGAAATTGGCCTGCGCTCTCGTCGCCCTGGACGGCGTTGCGCAGCGCTTAGCCATACTGCCCGCTGATACCTCCCTCAGTGTCACAAACGAGCTGCTTGCACGTTTTGGAGGTGAGACAATCGTTACAGATCTGGGCGTCCGGCCCAACACCAAGTCGAAAGTCGTACTGTGGAGAGACAAACCGTCTTCTTCCAAACGCGGCATTTCGACGCGTGGTCAGGAAGACACGGAATGGACACTTGCTACTTCCGGCACAACAGGAACACCCAAGCTCGTTGCACACCGCTTTTCTTCGCTGGTTCGTACCACTCGAACGGCTGGCGAGCGGGTCAGCAAGCTACGATGGGGACTGGTTTATGACCTCTTCCGCTTCGCTGGCCTTCAAGTCTTCCTGCAAGGAACCTTGGCCGGTGGAGGAGTAATCCTGCGGGACACCACCCTGGCGCTCGAAGGTCAAATCGAAGAACTTATCCGACATGACTGCTCAGCACTCTCCGCAACACCTACGATGTGGCGGAAGATGCTGATGACGGGAAAAGCGTCCTCACTCCAGCTAAAGCAAGTCACACTCGGTGGCGAGATTGCTGACGACGCCATCTTGGCCGTCCTTGCGAAGCATTACCCGAAAGCGAAGATCACCCACATCTACGCATCGACTGAGGCTGGAGTGGCCTTCTCCGTCGTAGATGGAAAGGCGGGATTTCCGCAGTCCTATCTCGTTAAACCACCAAGTGAGATTGCGCTTCAGGTGATCGACGGACGGCTATGGGTGCACAATCCGGCGGTGTCCGCAAAATATGTAGGAAGTGAGGAAGGCTTTGCTCGCAAGGACGGCTTTATCGACACTGGCGATGCTGTCGAGCGTCTCGGGGACCGCTTCATCTTTCGAGGTCGCGCAAACGGTGCAATCAACGTTGGGGGGAATAAGGTTCTCCCAGAGGAAGTTGAGCAGGTCCTGCTTTCTCATCCGCAAGTGACGTCGGCGAGGGTCTTCGGAAAGGGCAGCCCCATCACAGGCCAGCTTGTTGCATGTGAGGTCCTGCTAACTCCCGATGCTGCAGCACCTGCGTCAATCATCTCGGATCTTCGGGCTCAATGTCGCGCAGCACTGCGCCCGTGGCAAGCACCCGCATCGTACAAGATTGTCACCAGCTTCGAGACGAGTTCAACGGGCAAATTGAGCAGGAAATTCACGTGAGGAATGTTTTAGTTACAGGCGCTACTCGAGGACTGGGCTTAGCGACGGCTCAAAGACTGATCGGGGACGGATGGTTTGTGATCGGCACTGGCCGAACAGAGACCGATGCGATTCGAGAACTCCTGACCGACCATCATGCAAGCTTTGCATTTGTGCCTTTCGATCTTGCCGACATCGACGGGTTGCATGGCTTCGTTCGTGCGATCAATCAGGATTACGGGCCGTTATATGGACTAGTGAACAATGCAGCCATCGGCCTTGATGGTGTCCTGGGCACAATGCACAACTCCGACATCGAACGCACTCTCCGCATCAATGTCTTAGGGCCAGTCATCCTGACGAAGTACGTCGCTCGCCTGATGATGCGAAAGAAGGAGGGGCGCATCGTCAACATCTCCTCTATTATCGCTAACACCGGCTTTTCGGGACTTTCAGCCTACGCGGCGTCTAAAGCGGCAATGGAAGGTTTTACCAGATCGCTCGCCCGAGAGATCGGTCGTTTTAACATAACAGTGAACTGCGTAGCTCCGGGTTTCATGGCCACCGAAATGACCTCAAATCTACACGGAGATAAGCTCGAAACCATACTTCGGCGGAGCCCATTGCAGCGCTTAGCCAAGCCTCAGGACGCAGCCGGCGTGATTTCATTTCTACTTGGTTCGGGTGGTGATTCAGTCACTGGCACGGTCATGACCGTGGACGCCGGAAGCACTTCTTAACTAAGCCAGCCCAATAGGAGTTCAGGTTATCTTACCACCCCGCAAAGTGAACGAATTGATTTCCGAGCACGGCCTTCGGTCGCTGCTTGCCGAGGACTTCAACGTGCATAAGCGAGACTGGACGCTGCCCGGTTTCCGAGCGATTGCGACCTACAGACTGGCCGCTTGGGCACGCGGGTTGGACAATCCCCTACTTCGGCTCGGCTTTATGTGGGTTGGCCGTTTCATGTTGCGGAGGATCCGCAACAGATACGGGATCGAACTTTCCTCGGAAAGCGTCTTTGGCCGTCGGCTGCACATCGGTCACCAGAATGGCATTGTCATTCACCGATACGCTACAATCGGCGACGATTGCTTGATCCGTCAGGGTGTAACTTTAGGCATCGGCGGCGTCGATCGGATGGCTAGCCCGAATGCATTTCAAGACAGTGCGCCGATTCTTGGCAATCGAGTGGATATCGGAGCAGGTGCGATGATCGTGGGGAAAGTCAGAATTGGCGATGACGTGAAGATAGGGCCGAACGCTGTCGTCCTGACTGATATTCCAGCAAATGCCACCGTCATGGCTCCGATGTCCAAAACCATGATGCGACAAGGATGACATGAGTACCAATTTGGAGGCAGACGTGCGGTCGCTCGGCCCACACCAGCCGGACGGCCCTGTCCGCTGGCCCGGCATGAATCAAACGACGCTTTTCAGCTCGCGGAACATTAGCGGCTGAACACTGGACGCTTTCGGGTGCTGACCAGTTAGCTTGGGATGACCGAGATGGGCGCATAGCGGCTAAGCGGGCGGTATGAACGAGCGTCCGCTTCCGCCTGTCGGCCGTCCAAAAGCGGTGGTTCTGCTTTCCACCACGAGCAGACGTTTGGGGCCAAGCTGGCCTGAGCGTCAGCAAGTGGCTGAAGGAATGTTGGCTCGTCGGAAAGAAGACCGCAAAGCAGACATTCGCCTCTTCGTCAGAGTGGTGCTGAGGTGCCATCGCTCACGACGCTTAAGGATCCTCTTGTACCATCTCTGCCAAATGAGAAGCACAGGGCGAGACAATTGTTGTAGCAGGCAGCGTTACGCTACCGGACGCCAAGTTCCCGAAGCAGGTGGCTCTGCCCGTAGGCGTGGCGGAGCGCTGCGGTCACAGCTGAGGTCGTCACGAGCACGCTCCGGTTGAGTTCTGGGTCATAGCCATAGGCATTGCGCTGGGTCAGTACGGTCGAATCGAAGTTCGCTCCGATGATCTCGCCCTTCCCATTTATCGCCGGCGAGCCGGACGACCCGCCGATCGTGTCGGTCGACGCCGCGACATCAAGGATGGTGCTGGCCGGAATCTTGTCCTTCGCCGCCAGCAGGCGCGGGGCGACAGCAAACGGCTCGGCGCCGGTGGCGCGTTGCCACAAGCCGCCAAAGGTCGTCGCATAGGGGATCTTCTGGCCCAGCCGGGTCCAGCCGCGCACGCGGCCGTAGGTCAGACGCAAGGTTCCGGTCGCGTCGGGGTAGAGGCTGGTCCCGAACACCGCGAAGCGGGCCTTCGCAAGCGCTTCGCTGGCGCGGTCGGTCGGCGCCTGGACCTTGCCTTCATATTCGGTGCGCGTGACGCGGGTAACATCCTGGATCTTGAGCAGGAACTGGATCAGCGGGTCGTTTGAGGCCTGAACGGCGGGGAGCCCGCCTTCCCACAAGGCCTTGCGCACTACTGGGTCGCCAAGCTTGGTCCCGCCCGCCAGCCGAGAGGCCAGCTGCTCGGGCGATTCCTTGCCGAGCAGCTGCGCGATCCGAGGATCGTCGACGGTCAGGATCTCGCGAGCCTTGGATAGCCACCAAGCGAGCTGGACCTCGTCGAGAGATGGGTAGGTCGGACGCGCGGCGAGCAGCCCGTTCTCGACCTGCGGCAGCCGTGCGTCGCCATATTCCGGCAGGCGCTCGGCGTTGGCCCTGGGCCGCTCCTGCGCGCCGCGCACGAGGTCCCTCGCCCAGTTGAACAGCTGCGAACCACCGCCGGCGCGGGTCTCCAGCATGTAATAACCGGGATAAAGGCGAACGACTTCCTCCTGCAGATCGGCAAGGTCGGTCCATGGATCGCCTATCGCCTGGCGAAGCGCGGGGTCGGACTGCACCCGCCGACGGAAGTCCGCCTCGGCATCCGCACGGCGGGCCATGAAGCGCTGATCGATCAACGACTGCTGCCGCCCGAAGCCGCGCTTGTAGACATTCTCGATCGAAGAAATCGCTTGGCCGGCGACAAAGGCGTTGCGCTGATTCTCGTGGGAAAAGCGCAGCAGCCGGCCGCGAAGCTCGCTGTTGATCAGCTGCTCAAGCGGCAGGGTGACGTCCTGCACGGTGCGCAGTTGCGCCTGCGTCAGCAGCCGCTGGGTCGCGCCCGGACTGCCCGACAGGAACACCGGCTGGTTCTCCTGCGGCGGGGCCGGGTTCCAGCGCAGGTAGCCCGGGGTTTTTACTGGGCGGTCGTTTTCATAGATCCGTACAAAGGCGGCATCGACGGCGAAGCGGGGAAAGCTAAAATTGTTGAGGTCGCCGCCAAAGGCCGAGGCGCGGTGCTCAGGCGCGAAGGCAAGCCGGACGTCGGCATAGCGGCGGTAGGTGTAGAGCTTGAACTGCCCGCCGCGATAAAGCGTAACCACCTGGCAGCGGCGCGTCTTGTCGGATCCGCAAGCTTCGGTCTCGATCCTGCCGGCCTCGGCGTCGCGGGCCTTGGTGAAGGCTTCTCCGCTGAGGCCCGCGCCAGCAGCCTGCATTCGCGCGGTCACATCGCCAATGTCGGTCAGGATCTCGGCGACCATGCCTGGGCACTTGCGCTCTTCCGCCCGCGACTGTGGCGTGAAGCCAGTTTGGACATAGTTGCGTTCGGGCGTGGACAGGTCCTCGACGCAGCGGGACGCGACATGCTCGTTAGTCAGGATCAGCCCCTCGAGGGACACCAGACCGCCTGAGGCGCCGCCCAGACGGACCGACGCGAGACGAACTTGGTCGAGCCACCGCTGGTCGATCGATACGCCGAGATCTCGGCTGGCAGCGGCGATGGGAAAATTGTCGAAGGTCCACATGCCCTCCTCGGCACCCGCCACAGTCGAGGACAAGATGAGACTGGAGGCAAGGAGAAGATGCGAACGGCGCAAGGGCGTTACTCCTGAAGCAATGATCTCCCGTATCACACGCACGAAGTCCGACAACCTAGGCGACGCGCTTCGGCAGGCGTTCTTGATGTTCAGACGTTGTAGACCGGTCGATTTTCCTTCAGCAGAGCGACAGTCTTGTTCTAACCCTAGGTCAAGCGAGCGTCTGCTATCCGCCTCTCACTACCCGAAAGCAGCCGTTCCGCTTCCCACCAAGCCCTGCCGCTTCGCACGTTTTCTTTCTCGGCCGCTGTTGGCCTGAGGAGATGAAGCATGGGACATGCAATCTTTGATCCCGGTCAGGAAGCCGTCCTGCGTGGATTGTCGGCCGTAAGCTCGGTGCCAAGCGGCCACTCCCACCGAAGCAGGTATGGGCCGTGCGCTTCTTTCTAGAGCAGGAGCATCGACTTCGCGATCGTGCGCTCTTCGACCTGGCGATCGACAGCAAGCTACGCGGTTGCGATCTCGTGAAGGTCAAGATCGAGGAAATCGTCAGCGGAGCTCGCATCCGTCAGCGGGCGATCATCGTGCAACGAAAGACTGGCCGCCTGTGCAGTTCGAACTTCTAGAGCCGGCCCGCACAAGCCTACTGCAGTGGCTTGAGCGGCGAGGCGGTTCTCTGGAAGAGTATGTTTTCCCCAGTCGAATGGACAGGCTCGCGCATCTAAGCACTCGACAGTATGCCCGCCTGGTCGACGAATGGGTGACCGCCATTGGACTTCGATGCGAGGACTACGGCACCCACTCGCTTCGCCGCACGAAGGCGGCGTTGATTACAAGCAGACTGGCAATCTGCGCGCCGTGCAGATCCTCTTGGGCCATACCAAGATAGAGACGACCGTCCGTTACCTCGGCGTCGAAGTAGAAGACGCTCTGGCGTTGGCAGAGGCAACCGAGGTGTGAGCGAGAAGGTGGGCTGGTGCGCCAGCCCACCACTATCTTGTTCAGGACGTCTGCAGTTGGCCGATTGCTGCTCGTCGGCTTCTGAGCGCCAAGCCGCTGTTCCGGACAATCATTCAACTAGGCTGCCAATCCGAAGCAGGCAGAATGACCGGCAAGCGCGTTAGCCCTGCCTACGTCTGCTCAAGGTACTAAGCAGATATCTCGATGTTGTCGCGGGCACGCGCACGCCGCGCACGCCGATTACGGTCAATTAAGGCAGTAGGGGCAAATCGAACTTGCAGGCCTTCCCGATTAGCTCGATCTTTAGAAGCCAAGGAGGCTGCGGATCTGGGGTCCGCAGCCTCCTCTCTGAACGATGCTCTGATCAGCTCCGCTCACCCTCATGGAGCCCAGAGGAGTTGCCGAGGGAACTCACACAACCCGTTCAAAGCTGATCAGAAGCAGCGGCTTAGCTGCCGGAGCAAACCTTCGGTCGCTCCGGTGCTATGCTCCTCAACGACGTGCGATGAAACCGTCGTCCTTGTTGTCACGTGTGTTCTCGCCAAGCTGCTCAACGTCCACCTTCGTGTGACGAACGGTGTCGGAGATCTTCTGCTCACGCTCCTCGACGTTCTTGCTGACGACGACTTCCTCGACGACGCGAGCGTCTTTGGCGACCACCGCCTCCTCAGCGGTTTCGGTCAGCTCGACGCTGCGCTCCTGGAACGGGTCTCCATTGAGGTCGGCAGCGCCAAGCGCCCGATCGACGGGACGGCGCTCGACGTTGACATGCTCCTCGCGCAGCTGAACCTGCTCGTTGACGGGCGCTTCCTCGACGTACGAGCGCACCCGAACGCCGCCGCGCGAGACTTCGCGCTTTCCGACCTTAAGCTCTTCCTCAATGATGGGGATCCGCTCCTCGTTAAGGTGGCGAGTGTCGCCAGTGTCGCGAGCCATGCCGCTAGCTGTGGCAGCACCGGTCAGGCCGGCCGCCGGAGCAGTCCAACCTTCCTTGCGCCACGACGACGCCTTCTCGTCGACATCGCACGCATCGGAGTTCTCGAGCAGCCGATGCACCTCATCGGCGCGCTCTTCGTCGGTGTTGACGGTTAGAACATAATGGCCGCGGCGCACGCCCTCCTCATAGGTGTGGCGGTCCTCGTCGGGAATACGCGAGCCGTTTGAGCCCCAGAAGCTTCGGTTGTCGGCACTGGAATACTGATCGTTGCTGTAACCCTGACTGTTCTTGTCGTGGACGTTCATGCCGTCCGTATCGATGATGCCGAGACGTTCGAGGTCGGCCTGGATGCGCTCGGCGTCTTCGCGCTTTTCAAACATGGCGGTAAATGTCGGCATTTCTGTTCTCCTTGTTAGTCCTTCAGCGTCGCAGACGCTTACTTGGCGGTTACGACGACGTCGGTGCGGCGGTTGTCGGACCGCCCGCCGGAGGTGGCGTTGGTGTCGACCGGATTGCTCTCGCCCCCCGTGCCCGTCTCGACGCGATTGGCGGCGACCCCAGCCCCAGTCAGCGCTGCTTTGATCGCCTGAGCGCGGCCCGCACCAAGGTCGCGATTGGCCGCAGCAGCGCCACGGGCATCGGCATAACCCTCGACCCGCACGCGCGCCTTCGGATTGGACTGGAGCAGCTGGCCCAGGCCCGAGATGGTTGACTGCGCCGCGGCGGGGACATCGGCCGAGCCGGTCGCGAACTGGATGTCGTCGAACGAGAAGCGACGGCCCGCCTGCTCACCCGAGGCGAGATAGGTCCGCATGTCGTTGAGGATGTTTCCGGTAGCGGCTCCCGCTGCAGCGGCCGTGCCGGCTGCGGCGATCTCGCCTGACACGTCCGGCGTGGCGGTTGCCGTGTTAACCGTGTTGGTCTCAACCGGCGCCGGCTCCGCGCGGCGCTCGTCGCGATTGCAGCGGCTCAACAGGAAGATCAGCGCGAGAATGGCAAGCGCTCCAAGGATCCATGGCAGCCAATTGGTCTTCTTCTTGGGCGCGCCGCCGACTTCGTCGATGCGCGACGTGCCGTGCGTCTGCCGATCACGATCGTTGCCTGGTCCTGTTGCCATTCCTGTTGTCCTTTACGGTTGGTGAGCTGATTGTTGAGGCTCGCCTTTCTTGACGAGTTGCACATGTCGGGCTTTCTCCGCTGCCCGGATCAATTGGCGGCCCGTCTCCTCGGCGGCAGCAGGCGTGAGTGAGAGGGCGGTTCCCTCCGGGCCGTCGAGCAGCACGACGCCGCTCTCGGTGGTTGCTTTTCCCGGAACGTCGTGAACTAGACGAGCCATTGCAGAAGCCAGCTCCCGGTGAGTGTCGGGAAGGTAAGCGAAAACGGCGGAATTCTGTTCCGGACGAGGAGCTTGATAGATATCAGTCGTTCACGCCGTCGACGTACAGGTAGCCCTGGTCGAACTGCGCGATCGCCTTCGCTTTGTCCCAGTCCTGCATGGTCAGGCGCCCATCGGCAAACAGCAGCACCTGCGCTTCGCGGAGTTGGCGCAGGACCCGGTTTACATGTTCCGAACTGAGCCCGCAGGCATCCGCCACGTCCGCCTGCGTGAGCGGCAATGCGAACGTTGAGCCCTCGCCGAGATCGACGATCGAAAGCCGAGTTCCCAGCTCGCAGAAGAAGTGAGCGACCCGACCGAGCGCCGGCAGATTGCCGAGCCTGAAGATCCACTCCCGTGAGATCGCAGCATCAAGCATGGTGCTAAACCACAGCGAGCGAACCAGCGGGGGGTGCCGCGCCATCAAACATCGAGCGCGTCGTGTCTGATGGATGCGATGGTTACATCGGTCATGGTGGCGACTTGGTGATCAATCCGTTCCAACGGAAAGCTATGGAGATCGACAAAGTCGCCCGGGATGTGAACGGCGACGAGCTGCCGCTGGCCGCCGCGGCCATCGACATACCTGCATAGGAAGCCGTGCACGAGGTAAGTGCTTTGAGTGACTGTCTCGTCTTCCTCGACGAGCTTCTGCCGTGCTGACACCACCCGCACGTCCGTCAGCGCGTCCTCCAAGGCGCCAAGCGCCTCCGCCGACAGCCGGTCGCGCCGACGTTTGAGCAGGAACTTATCTGTGAGCAATCCAACTCACCACTTTTGGTTGACGGACGCTGCTTGGAACGGCGGGGACAAATGAAAGGTCCGAGTTGGGGCTCTTGCGATCATCTTCTTGCTCGCGAGCGAGTTAGAAACGGACAACGGTCCCGCAGCGCTTCGAAGAACGGTTATGCAACCTTATAGCCGGTGCTCACGCCAACCGAGGCGCGGGATGCCCGTGATGGTCCGAAAGCCGGCATCAGCTACTTAGCTGAAGGAACGTCCGCTTACCGGTCGGGTGAAGGCCGCGGGAGCGCCCGGGACGTGTGGGAAGCCGGCGCCAGCTCCGCATGAACGAGCGTCGGCTATTCGTCGGCGCTCACCCGGAAGCAGACAGTCTGCTTGCCACCGCCAGCAGCCGTGACGTTAAATTGTTCGGGTCGACAGGTTATTGCCCAAAGCGCTCCGGGGTTTCGCTCCTGACGATGCGTTTGCCAACACTCTTGCCGGTGAGGCCCAGTCGTTGAAGGGCGAGGTGGTGAAGCGGACTTTTGCCAGGCAGAGGAGGCGCTATCGCTCGCGGGCCCGCTCCACATCAGATACCCAGTTTGCCAATGGCCTCGTCAAGTATCTTTAGATGTTCCACAGCGAGTGGCTCGATCTGGGCACGCGGAAGATTAGCGACATAGGTTGTGCAATTGGTCTTGGCGGTACTGGCCTGGTCATCGTTGACCCGCCGTTCGAGATAAGGTCGCCATGCATCGTCGATGAGCTCGCTCAGACGCTCGTCATCTTCAGTCAGCCGCTGAAGCAGCTTTTCACCTATGAGGCCTCTCTTCGATCGAAGCCTAAGCCAGCCCTGCTGCTCCGCGTGCTGCCAAACGGCGGGCGGCCACAGCTCCTCGAGGCAGATTGGCACGGTGATGCCAAGTTCGCAGGCCGAGTTTAGGTGAGCGGGCTGACCGAGTTTGATGAGTGAAACATGTTTCCAGCTCACGTCTTCGTTTCTGAAACGCGCGTGCGCACCTTCACCCTCCACGTCGTTGTCCACGATTCCGACCGCGCTTCGGCGCTGAGAAACCGGCAGGTGCTTTGTCCGAAACTCCCACGAGCGCAGCATATTGGTGACATAGTTGGCACCGGCGCGCGGTGGCGGCTCAGCCAAGAAGACTAGCTCTGCCTGTTCGGCGCGGAATAGCTGGAGCAGCCGATAAACACGGTGTAGTCCGTCGGGCCCTCGACGAAGATAGTCGGAAGGTTCGCTTGGTTGAACTGCTCAAGCTTCGTTCGAAGATCCGCCGCCTGCGAACTCGCCTCTGCCAGCGCGATCTGAGCCGCCTTGATGTGCGGCGCGATGATGGCCATTGCGCCCATCGATTCATCAAGTGAGACGCTCGCCTCTGAAGCCGACCTCGCCTCGGTGCCGGCGGTTGGCCCGTCATTGGTCAGATGATAGGCGCAGCACAAGCCGCGGCCGCTGTCTTCTTGGTGCATGTTATAGAAGACTGGAGAGTGGGTCGTGAGGAGGACCTGCGAGAGCTCGCCTTCTGCAAGCTTGTGAAACGCATCCGCCAGCGCCTGCGCTCGGCGGAACTCGAGATTATTTTCGGGCTCTTCGTAAGCCCAGATGAAGGTAGGCGAAATGCCGCTGGCCTCACGGCTTCGCTCCGCGATGAACTTAAGTATAAGAGGAATGTAGCGAGCCTTGATTCCATCACCACGGCTGTCGAGCGATATCGACTTCTCTCCGGCGAGGAAATCCAGGCTCTGGAAGAGCGGCGTCAAGTCGTTGGGGAGGCTGAGGCGCGACGCGTCCTTGAGCTCTGTCCCTATGTCGGTGAGCAGGCCGGAGACAGCGTCGGAAATAACCTCCTCAAGCTGCCCACTGCTCTGCCTAACCGTCTGCTCTGAGGCATTCGCTATGACTTGGAAGATGCGGCCTTAGCGTCCTGAAGAAGTCAGCGCTTCTGACCGCTGGTACATATTCGAACTGTATGCGGGACAGCAGGGCGGGGACCCGCGAGCGACCCTCGAGATCGACGACAGTTTCGGTGAAGCCCTTGCCGCGCTTCTTTTTCGCGAGACGAATGCCCCAATAGTCGTCTTCCGCCTGAAGGCCGTCGGCCCGCCACTGCTTGCGCCACCGGATGAGGTCACCGTTATTCTTGCGATATGCGGTGGGTAGCTCAAGATCGATCCGCACCTCGATCTCCGGCGCGCGTTTCGCCTTTGCCTCGGCGAAGCGATTGTAGTCATCGGAGAAGTTAAAGGGCGTTTCCGGATTGGTCTGCCGATTGAAGAACAGGTTCAGCGCGCGAAGAACGTTGGATTTGCCGCAGTCGTTATCGCCAACGATCACCGTGAGGTCGGTCGTGTCCATGGTGAGTTCGATAATAGAACGGAAATTCTTTATCGTGATCTGTCTGATCTTCGGCATAATCCTCCAGTGCCTACTCCCGCTTGGGGCGCCACCTCCCTCATCTGAACGAGCGTTCGATGATAGGTCAACCCAGCGGACTTGATTGGCCGCGTATTGTAAGCGTGCGACGCGCAGGCGGTGGCCGCTTACGCGATGCATTCGCCTGAAAACGGCCGAGCTGGTTCTGATGACGGGAAGTGGCCGCTTAGCCCTCGCCTATAGCTCAACGGACAGCTGGTTTCGACGATAGCCGATCGAAAGCGGACTGACGATTTTCCACCAATCTAGGTCAACGGGCAAACTGAACGAAGGTCTGCTTACAGGTTTGAAGAAAGCAAGGGCGGTGGTAATCAAAGCTGAGTACGTTTCCGGGGTTTGACCACAGAACGAACTTCGGTTCCAAAACGATACTCAAGCGAAGCCCGCGTTCCTCTGCCAAAATCCGGCGTTCAAAACGGCTGCTTAGCTACCGTCCAGCGCTTCCTCTTGGCTGAACCAATTCAGAGAGAGCTCGTCCTCAAGCAGCCGCCTTGGTGTGAGATCATGTGGCATCCGACCCTCGGTGATGGCAGCCTCGATCTTCGGAGATAGCCATGAAAGCCGGACTAGTTTGGTCAGGCGATGACGGCGTCGGCCCTGCTCTCCGGCAAGCACTCGGATGGACTTGTCGGGAGCTGCCAGCACCGCCGCACGTGCAACCCGCGCTTCAGCAAGCAAAGCAACCAGGTTGTTGTCACGCCTCGGTTGGCCCGCAGCACCGTCATATAGCACCAGCTTCGTGGCCGTGCCCTGCCGCACCTTCGATGCGGAAGTGACAAGCTCAAGAGGCTTGTCGCTGGGTGGCGGGGGCACCTCAACGAGAGCGGCCAGCTGAGCCGCATCGATCCGCAAGGTCAGGCGGGACTCGTCGACAGTGACCCTCAGCAGCAGCCGGCCCAGTAGCGCCCGCTGCCCCGCGGTGACCTGCAGATTTGAAGCTATGTGATCGGCCCGATGCAGGAGGGCCCGCAGGTTAGAGGCCGTCGGCGAGGTGCCAGCGAGGGTGGCAAGCTCACGATGGTCGCGCAGGTACTGCGTCAATCGGCCAACCACCGCAGCCTCGAGGTCAGCTGCCGGCATGCGCCAGGCCTGCGGCTCGCCCGCTCTCAGCTCGGCTGCATGGGTGATGTAGTAGCGGTAGCGCTTGCCCTTCTTCACCGCATGGCTCGGCGTCATGCGTCGGCCGTGACCGTCCCTGAGGACACCTGCCAGCAAGCTGGTCGGGCTGCCGTTCCGTGCCCTTCCGCGGGTTACCCGATTGTCAGCAATGCGCTGCTGAACTTTGGCCCAGAGCTCAGGATCGATTAGGGGCGGGTGCTCACCCTCATGCTCCACGCCCTTGTGGACGACCTTGCCGATGTAGATCGGGTTGCCGAGGATGTGGAAGAGCACGCCACGCTCGAACGGGATGCCGCCAACGGTTCGGCTGCCCTGATTCCGTACCTTCGTGCGGTAGCCGTCAGCCCTTAACTCCTCGATCAGCTCACGGCCGGAGCCCAGGGCGAGGTAGCGGGTGAAGATGCGCCGAACGGTGGCGGCCTCACCCTCGTTGATAACGAGCTTACGGTCTTGCACCTCATAGCCGATCGGCACAGGACCGCCCATGAACATGCCCTTCTTCTTGGAGGCGGCAATCTTGTCGCGGATCCGCTCGCCCGTGACCTCCCGCTCGAACTGAGCAAATGAGAGAAGCACGTTTAGGGTCAGTCGGCCCATGCTGGTAGTGCTGTTCAAGGCCTGCGTGACCGACACGAAGGACGCTCCTCCTGCATCCAGCACCTCCACGATCCGGGCAAAGTCGGTGAGGGCTCGGGTGAGCCGGTCGACCTTGTAGACCACGATCACGTCCACCTTGCCGGCGGCAATGTCGGCCATCAGCCGCTTGAGGCCAGGCCGCTCCATGTTGCCGCCGGAGTAGCCGCCATCATCGTAGCGCTCGGGGTTCTGGACCCATCCTTCGTGCCGCTGGCTAAGGATGTAGGCGGCACACGCCTCCTGCTGCGCATCGAGGCTGTTGAACTCCTGCTCGAGGCCCTCCTCGGTACTCTTGCGGGTGTAGATGGCGCAGCGGGTGACCTTGCGCTCAGGCATGCTTGCCAATCCCAAAGAACCTGGGACCGGACCATGGAGTGCCGGTCACCTCGCGAGCAATGGCGGACAACGACCGGTAGGTCCGGCCTTCCCAGATCATACCGTCCTCCGTGGCGATCACGTCGATGGTCCGGCCGTTCCACTCACGGACCAGCCGGGTGCCGGCGCTGACCTCCGGTGCCTTCTGACGACCGGCTGCTGCAATTTCGCGTGCGACCTTCGCCGGCAGCTTGCCATAGGCTCGCTCCTGAAGCCGGTACGCGATGCCGCGGCGCAGGAGGTCGGGTGAGAGACGAGGGGCAGGGGTCTTGTAGACCTTCTGCCACTCGGCCGGCAGCGCTGCTGCTGGCAGCGCGATCAGCGCCGCCGCCTCTTCTTCGATCTTGGCCATGCTCAGGCTTCCGCGCTTGGCAGGTGGTAGCAGGTGATGTCACCGCGCTTACGCCGTTCAATGGCATGGCCCTTCTTGCGAAGGCCGGTCAGCATAGCTCGGGCCGTGTGTGGCTGCCAGAAGGTAGCCTCGACAAGCTCTGCCAGAGTGCTGCCCTGCTCGCGCCGCAGGAGCGCTACAAACGTAGCTGACTTCGTGGGGGCGGCTGAGGGAAGCGCTTCGGCTTCGTCCAGCTTGGCCGATGGTGCTGCCTTGTTGGCTTTGGTCATGTGAGTGGTCCTAGTGGGCAGCCACTTGATTGCCGCTGCCACTGACCCGAGCCCGGCAGATGGCTGCTGCCGGGCGAATGCAGCACCTAAGTGCTTCGACTCACGAGCTGACTTCCGCTCCGTTGACCATGGAAGTCCAGCAGAAGGTCGAGCGGGGGGGGCAAAGGACCATCAAGTTAAGAAGCTTCCAAAGTTGGTTGTGGACTGTTGAGGCCAGCTGGCGCGACTGGAGGCTCATGGAGAATGGCAAAAGCGAGCTGATCCAAGCTCTATGCGTACGAGCAGGCATGATCATGGAAGATGCAAGCGCCGAGGCCGTCTTATGGCAAGCACACGAGGCGACAGCGCCGCAGGCCAAGCTGCTTCGGTTGAGCGCTGCCGCCGAAGCAATGGCCACCCTCATCGCTGTTGCACAAGCACTAAGCAGACTAGGCTGAATCTGCTTCGCTTCGCGCTGGACTGGGGCGGCGATCAGAGCTCGATGCTCAGCAAGGTATAGTAAGCTAGTTGCCGGCAAGCCGGCGATCCAAGCTACTGCAGCGCTTGCGCGCAGCAGCGCCAAGTGCGTCTTAGATCGACTCGCCAAGTGGCGGCGTGTCTTCGATCTCGATGTCGAGTGAAAGTAGTAGGCCAGCCGTCATGATGTAGAAACCGCAACACAGGATCAGTTCGACGAGCTCTTCGTCCTCGAAGAACTGACGCGCTCGCTCGAGCGTCGCTGAGCTCGCGCCACCGTCACGCTTGATCTCCTCCGCGATCGCCACCGCAGATTGCTGACTGTCGGCCAGCCGGTCGTACTGACCCGATGCAACTGCTTTCAGGGTCTGCTCATCCATTCCAATGGCCCGAGCGACGCTTTCATGCTGGTGCCATTCGTAGTCGGAGCCGGACAGCTGACCGATGCGCAAAATGACGATCTCGCGGACAACCGGGTCGAGCTTGCCGCGGCGTAGAAGAAAGGCGCCTAGCTTAGAGTAGCCACTAAGCGCTCCTTCCGAGTGGCTGATCATCCGAGTGACGTTCAGCGATCCGAGACGGCGAAGCTTGTCGCGCAGTTCTTCGCTCTGTGTGGCGGGATCGGGGTAGGGAATGCGGGCCATCAGGTGAGCGCCGTCGCCGGCTCGGGCTGCTCCGGGGCGCGAGCGGCGGCGGCCTGCGCCCCGAGCACCGCCTTAACCTCCAGGAACGCCTCAAACCCGAAGTCGCCCCATTCGCGACCGTTGCCAGACTGCTTGTAACCGCCGAACGGCGCCATTCCGTCCGGATGCGGGTAGTTGACCAAAACCTGCCCGACCCGCAGCCGGGACGCCACGTCGGCGATCAGCTCCTCATCCTTTCCCTGGATATAGCCTGCAAGGCCGTAGGGCGTGTCGTTGGCGATGGCGACGGCTTCGTCGATCGTGTCGTAGCCGATCACGGACAACACCGGGCCGAAGATCTCCTCGCGAGCGATTGTCATCTCGTTGGTGACGTCGGCAAATACGGTAGGTCGGACGAAAAAGCCGCGGTTCAGGCCGGCCGGTCGTCCGGGTCCGCCGGCGACGAGCGTGGCGCCTTCCTGGATCCCGGTCTCAATCAAGCCTTGGATCTTGTCGTACTGTGTTCGGGAGACCACCGGCCCGACATCAGGGTTGTCGAGCGGGTCGCCGACGGTCAGGGCCTCGGCGCTTTCCGCCAGCGCGCGCACGACTTCGTTCCGGCCCGCATGTGGCACCAGCATCCGGGTGGGCGCATTGCAGGACTGTCCGGCATTGGTCACCAGTGCGCGGAAGCCTGCGACTGCGGCGGGTGCGATGTCGGCATCAGGCAATATGATGTTTGCCGACTTGCCCCCGAGTTCCTGGTGAACGCGCTTTACCGTCGGGGCCGCGGCCCGCGCGACCTCGATGCCGGCGCGGGTTGATCCCGTGAAGGAGACCATGTCGATTTCCGGATGAGCGGCGATCGCTGCGCCGACGCCGGGTCCATCGCCTTGGACGAGGTTGAACACGCCGGAAGGTACGCCTGCTGCATCGAGCACCTCCGCCCAGATCTGCGCGGAGAAGGGGGAAAGTTCGCTTGGCTTGAGGATCATGGTGCAGCCGGTGGCGAGGGCCGGCGCGACCTTCGCCGCAATCTGGTTGATCGGCCAATTCCACGGCGTGATAAGCCCGCACACGCCGACCGGCTCATGCGCAATACGGGTGGAGCCACGCATCGTTGAGAAGGAGTAATCCCGCAGCACGTTCAAAGCGATCTTCAGGTGAATGTGCCCAATTGCTCCGTGGAGCTTGTCCGCGAGCTCGGCCGGGGCCCCCATTTCCGCCGTAATGGCGGCGGCAACATCGGCCCGGCGAGACTTGTAGGCGGCAATTACTGCCTCCAGCAGCTCCATGCGCTGCTGCCGCGTGCTACGCCCGTAGCTCTGAAATGCCTGGCGTGCGGCCGCTGCTGCGCGATCCACGTCAGCGGCGCTGCCGAGCGCCACACGGCCCACTGGCTCCTCGGTTGCGGGATTAATCACCTCGGTCGTTTGCGGTTCGACTGGGTCGACCCAGGCGCCGTCGATATAGTGTCGGAGTGCCTCGCGCATGGGCTGCTTTCCTCGTGCTGAGCTAGGAAATTTGGTTGGCGAATATGGCCGAGCTTACCGTTGGCGCGCCCGGCCCGCCTGCGAGCAGGCACGTGCGAGCGTCAGCAACCGGATTGGCGCTCTCGCCGCGCAGCTGACGGACGGCTTCGACCGCCAACCCGATGCCATGGATAAAGCCCTGAGCAAGGTTGCCGCCCGAGGTGTTGACCGGCAAACTGCCGCCATCGGCAATCAGGTTTCCGAAGCGGATCACGTCCGCGGCATTGTCGTAGTCGCAAAAGCCGTGGTCGATCAGTGACATGATGCCCTGCGCATCGAAATTCTCGTACAGCTGCACAACATCGATGTCCGCTGGAGATAGCTCAGTCTCGGCGTAAAGCCTGCGCGCAATCGAGCGGAAGCCGCCAGTCGCGTAAAGCTCGTCGTCGTCGTTCTCGATCAGGTCGCCCCAGCCGGCCTCCGCACCTTGCGCGCAGCCCAGAAGATATACCGGCGGTTTGCTGAGATCGCGGGCACGCTCCGCCGATACGAGCAGCAGCGCGCCGGCACCGTCATTCTCGCGGCTGCAGTCGAACAGCCGGAACGGTTCGGCGATAAGCCGCGAATTGCGCAGTTCGTCAATGTCGAATGACTTGCCGTATGCGACCGCCTCTGGATTGCGGCTGCCGTGATAGTAGGAGGCGCGAACCAGTTCTTCGGTAAGCTCTTTCGGGACGCCGTGATGCTGGAACAATCGGTTTGCACGCACCGCGCAGACTTGTGCGGGTGAGACTATGCCTGACCCGAGCAGGTGATCGTTAAGGTGATGGGCCATCACAGCGGCCGACATTCGACCGCTTGAACCTTCCACCAACGCTCGGAAGATCACAACCGCAGTTGCTTGGCCCGTTAGAATGGCGCTTGCGGCCAGACCGAAAGCCCCGGCTATGCCGCCACCTCCGCCACCCCAGACTGCGGCCGACCAACGAAGCTCGCGGGTGCCAAGCTCGGGCATGAGGCGCACCGGCTCATTCTTGTCGTCACCGTAAGAGACAAAGCCGTCCACCTCGGCTGGATCAAACCCCGCTTCGTTGCAGGCGGTGAGAATGGCTTCGACTAGCACCGAGCGTTCGGGAAGCGGTGAGCCACCGCGCTTGTACTGGTTGAGGCCGACCCCCGCGACCGCCGTCGTGCCATACAAAGGGTGGGTCATGCCGCCCTGCTCCAACGAATGGTGGGCACCTGACGGTCGCCTACCAGCGAGACGTCAGGGCGGCCATGCAGGGCTTCGCCGATGGCTGGGTCCACCTTATTGGGGTCGTCGAGGTGGCCGAGCAGGCGCACCCCGCAACCGTCGATCTCGGCGACCACGCTTGTGAACGGAAGCTCGAGTCCCTCCGTTCCACCGAAACGATGCCAGGTCCGAGTCCATGAAAACACGGTACCGGTCATCGGGCGCTCCACCCAATGGATGCCGACACCGCCGCAACGGCCGCAGCGCCGCCCCGCCGGCCACATCCAACGGTCGCAGCCGTCGCATCGCGGGAGCATCAGCCGGCCTTCCTCCAGACCTTCCCAGTACGGCGCGTCCGCACCGTCGCGGCCGCTCACTTAGCCGTCCAGGCGAGCGGCAGGTTCTCCAATGCCATGACGCTTCCCGTGCGAAAGATGCGTGGCTCGTTCGACGCAATATGGAATTCGCTGACCCGCTTGAACCATTCTTCGGTGAGGATCTTGATCTCCGCCCGGCCGAGCACGTGTCCGACACACAGGTGCGGACCCGTAGAGAAGGTGACGTGCTGAGCGCGCTTGCGATCGATGTCGAGGACATGGGGGCGGTCGAACTTGGACGGGTCGCGGCTGCCGACAGGAAGCAGGTTGAGCACCATGTCGCCCTCCCGGAACGGGACGCCCATCAGGTCCTTGTCCTTAACGACCAGCCGGGGGGAATTAACCACTCCGAAGGCCCGCACAGCTTCCTCGGCAAAGGCTGCGGAAAGGCCTTCCGGGTCCGCCGACAGGCGCGCCTGCAGCTCCGGCATCACTGCTAATTGCTGAAACGCGAAGCCGGTGACGTTGGTGACCGTATCCATGCCGCCCAAGAACAGAAGAAAGCTCATCGCGAGGACCTCGTCCTCACTCATGGTGCGTCCGTCGCCCATGTCCGCGTGAACGAAATGGCTCATCAGCTTTTCGTCGGGATTGGCGCGCTTCTCGTCTGCCAGCTGCTTCATTGCGCCCAGGATCTTGGCGCTGAGGTCAGCCATCTCCGTGGCGTCATTCTGGACCTCGAAGAACCGCTCGGCGAGGTGGCGGAATTCGTGAAGCCGCGACAGGTCCATGCCCATCAGCTCCATAAACACGCTCACCGGAAACACTTTTGCGATCTCCGCCATGAAGTCGCCCTCGCCGCGCCCGACTACCTGATCAATCACGGTGATTGCCCAATGACGAATGCGCGGCTCAAGCGCCTTGATCGCCACCGGGCCAAACATCGGGGCCATGGCGCGGCGGTAGGGAAGATTCTCCGGTGGATCGAGGCTCAGCGGAATGAAGAAGGGCGGGTTGGGCACCCGCGGGATCTGCATCTCGCGAACCGAGAAATGCTCCGGATCCGTGGCGACGGCGCTGATCGCGTCCATTCGCTTCACCAGCCAATGTCCGCCGTTTGCGGGTGACCAGAAAATGTCCGGGGCGGCTTCAACGGCCGCGGCGTAGCTGGTCTGCACATCGTTGTTCACCCGCTGGTCGGCATAGATATCGAACTCGTAGACCAGCTCGGGCGGGACATGCGCAGGAACGGTTCCGGCGGCCGATACGGAAGTGTTGATGTTCATAGCTGAGTCTCCTTCAGCGAACGCGCGCAAGGCGCTCGTGGGCGCTGGCGTAGAGTTGTCTCACCGCGGGTTTGGACAATTTGCCGGTCGCCAGCCGGGGCAGCGCCTCGGCGGAGTAGGCGACGTAGCGCGGGACCTTGTAGTTTGAGAGATTCGCATCGCAGTAGCGGATCAGTGCTGCAACATCGACTTCGGCCGGCCCATGGTAAACCACCAGCGGCGTTTCTCCGAACTTCGGGTCGGGCGCGGCGATCGCCAGCACCTCGGCGACGCCAGGGAACTCGCTAACCACTCGCTCGACCTCCGCAGCCGAGATGTTGAGGCCGCCCGAGATGATAAGGTCCTTCATTCGGTCGACGAATGTCAGAAGGCCTCGCTCGTCGAGGGTGCCGATGTCGCCCGAATAGAGCCACCCGTTCCTGATCGTCTTGGCGGTCTCCTCCGGGTTGCGCCAATATTCCTTCATCATAGCGGGCGAGCGCATCAGGATCTCGCCTGTCTCGCCGGGAGCGCAATCGCTACCGTCGGGCCGGACGACACGCAGGTTCATGAACACGCTGCCCCAGCCGCACTTCTCGGGCTCCGACAAGGCTAGATGTTCGGGCATCATGGTTGCGTTGCCGCCAACCTCCGTCTGGCCGTAGATCTGGCGGATCACGACACCCTTGCCCTTGTAGGCTGCGAGCAGCTGTTGGCTGACGCGCGCTCCCCCTGCCGTGACCAGCTTGAGCGAGGACAGGTCGGCTTCGGCGAACTCCGGTAGCGCGGCGATGAACTCGAAAAAGGCCGGGACCGCACCGAAGCAGGTAATCCGTTCGCGCTCGATCAACTGCAGCGCCTCGGCCGGCACGAACTGCGGCATCATGTAGATGGTGCAGCCCTGCACGGTGTAGTGCATCAGCTGCACGAAACCGGCCGAGGTGTTGAGCGGCGCCAAGCTAAGGATCCGCGAACCTGGACTAGAGGAGGTCTCCTCTGTCGCCCAGTCCGCAGCATAGGACGTCATGGACCGATTGGTGAAGACAACGCCCTTGGGCTTTGCCGTCGATCCGGACGTCGCGATGATCACCACGGGTGCGTCTGGATCGACATCGTGGTTCACCCTCGCGGGTGGCCCGTCGCGCAGAGCTTCAATAGAAACGATCGGTCGGGGCTCAAGGCCGGCCGTCGCGAGCTGCTCCATGTGCGCCGGCGCCGCAAAAGAGAACCGCGGCTCCGTGGTTTCCGCCAGCTCGGCGACCTCCCGCGGTGTGTAGCGGAAGTTGATGGGACTAACGATCCCGCCGGCCCGGATGATGCCCATGATGAGGGCCACATAGGCGAGACTATTAGGCGAGCAGATCGCGACGCGCTCGCCCGGTTGCAGCCCCAAGTCGATCAGCATGGCCGCGACTCGGTCAGACCATTGCTTGTATTCGCGGTAGGTCAGCGGCTCGCCGTGCAGCACGACGGCCGGCTGGTCGCCCCGCATGCGGGCCCACCAATCCATCGCGTTGGGCAAGGTCTGCGACATCGGCTCCTCTTCGGGCCGCCGGCGCGGCAGCGCATCGGCCCAAACGCGATGCTATGGAAAGAGAGTATCTAATGGCAATAGATTTATTCGCGCCGGGCTTGTGAATCGCTTCAAATCGTCACTATCCTAACGACGGTAGATTGCCGCGCCTGCTGCCGCCGCGGCCTTGGAGGAGTGGGACGTGGACGGTTTCGACTATGTGATCGTCGGCGCGGGTGCGGCCGGCTGCGTTTTGGCTTATCGACTTTCTGAGAAGCCGGACGTTTCTGTCTGCCTGATCGAGGCAGGTCCGCGCGACACCCACCCATTTATTGCGATGCCCAAAGGGTTGGCCAAGGTCATGGCCGATCCCAAGCACCTGTGGGCCTACGCTAGTGAGCCGGATGCCTGCACTGGGGGGCAGTCGGAGGTTTGGGTCCGCGGCCGGGTGCTCGGCGGGTAGAGCTCGGTCAACGGCATGATGTATGTTCGCGGGCAGCCTGCAGATTTTGACTCGATCGCGGAGCTAAGCAGCGACCACTGGAATTGGGAGCACATCAGCCGCGCTTATGAGGAACTTGAAAGTCATGAGCTTGGGCGGGGCGAAAGCCGGGGCGCCAATGGTCCATTGAAGATTACCATGCCGACGGTACGCGACGAGCTGTCGGAACGGCAGATCGCGGCGGGCGAGGCGCTTGGCTGGCCGCGCAAGCAGGATGTCAATCAGCCGGATGACGGTGACGGCATCGGCTATGCTCCCCGGACCATCGCGCAGGGCAAACGCCAGAGCGCCGCGGTGGCGTTCCTGCGTCCGGCGGAGAAGCGTTCCAATCTGACGGTGCTGACCGAATGCACGGTTGATCGCGTGACCTTCGACGGCAAGCACGCAACCGGAGTCGAGATCCTGCGCGATGGTCAGCACGAGCGTGTCCCCGCCCGCCTCGAAGTGATCGTGTGCGGCGGCGCCATGGCCAGCCCCGGCATCCTCGAGCGATCCGGAATTGGCGATACGCAGCGATTGAAGTCGCTAGGGATTGCGGTGGTGCACCATAGCCCAGAGATCGGCGAGGGCTTAATCGAGCACCGAGGGCTGATCATGCAATGGAAGCTCAAGCGCGACCTGTCGCACAACAAGTTCTTCCACGGTCCGAGGCTGATCGCCTCCACGCTGCGCTACTATCTCACGCGCGGAGGGCCTATGTCAGCCGCCGCTTACGAAATCGGCGGCTGGTTCCGGACTCGGCCAGGCTTGAATCGCCCTGACGCTCAGGTGCTGATCGCCCCTTTCACCTACGATTTCGACAAGCAGCGGATGGACGTGGAGCGGCATTCGGGCATGGGCGTGGTTGTTTATTCGCTCCGGCCAACGTCGCGCGGATCGATCCACATCAGCACGCGCGATCCGGATGCAGCGGCTTCGTTCATCCCTAACTATCGGGCCAACGAAGAGGACCGGCGCTCAATGATCGGGGCGGTCCGCATGGTGCGGAAATGGGCGGAGCAGGAGCCTTTGCGGGAGCTGGTTGCCGAGGAGACCATGCCGGGGCCCGCTTACCAGACGGACGAGGAGATACTCGAAGCTTACGACCGATTTGGTAATGGTGCTTATCATGCGGTCGGCAGTTGCCGAATGGGCAAGGACCTCAATTCGGTCGTCGATCCCGATCTTCGAGTTCGTGGCGTCACCGGACTGCGCGTGATGGACACGTCCATCATGCCGGTGATCCCCGCCGGCAACACTCAGGCACCGACCATGGCAATGGCTTGGCGGGCAGCCGACATTATCTGGGCTGATCTTCCACAAACAGCGGCCGTTTCGCAAATCTATTGACATTAGTTTTACACCTGCGAGCATGGCGGTGCTCGGGCCGCGGCAGGCGGTCGATCAGTGGAGGAGCTGATGAGTCGTCATATCGTTCGGGTCGCCGCACTTGGTGCGTCTACGGCCTTGCTTGCGCCAACTATTGCTTCCGCCCAAGTCGCTGAATCGCCATCAGGCGCTACGCAAACGACTGGCGCTGCCACGACGAATACCGCACCGCAGAACACGGCGACCACACCGCCGCGGGAACCAGCGGTCGGAGGAGTGGACACCAGTGCGGCTGGTCAGACAGAACCCGCGAATACTAAGCCAAGCAGCAGTCCGGACGACATCATTGTCACGGCACGCCGGCGCGATGAGCGCCTGCTTGATGCTCCAGTGGCGATTACCGCAGTGGGCGGCGAGACGCTGACGCAATATCAGGCCACTCGCGTGGCCGACATTGCGACGCTTGTTCCTTCGTTGGTTGCGGGCAAGGCGGCCTCTGGTTCGTCGGCCAGCATCTTCCTGCGTGGCGTGGGTTCCACGGCTCTATCCGCCGGCTTCGACCAGTCAGTGTCGTTCGTGATTGATGGTCTGCCGATGAGCCGCGGTCGCGAAATTAGCCTGCCGCAGTTCGATGTGCAGCGCGTCGAGGTCCTGAAAGGTCCGCAGGCGCTCTTTTTCGGCAAGAACACCACCGGCGGCTTGATCAGCATCACGAGCAACGGCCCCACCAACAGCTTCGAGGCAGGAGCCCGGGCGGGCTACGGCTTCAACGCGGAAGAGAAGTACGTGGAGGCCTACGTATCCGGCCCGGTAAGTGACACGGTGCGCGCGCGGATTGCCGGGCGGTACTCGGACAGTAACGGTGCCTTCACCAACACCGCGGCTGAGAGCTACACGAACTACATCCCGGGCCAGTTCAGAACCCGCAATTCGCGCAAGCGCGGCTATGCGGAGAACTTCGGCGTCCGCGGAACAGTGGATTGGGACGCTACGCCGGACCTTACGCTGCAGCTGAAGGCCGGGCTGTCCAAGGTCAACGATGGTGGTCCAACCGATCTCGTGGAGCGGCTCTGCGGCGGCGGGCGAACCACTCCGCTTGCCGCCACGGTTGCCCCCGGGCTGTCGTTCCCGCCGAGCCCCAACGCCGACTGCTTCATCAACGGACGTTCGGACAGCGCCGCAATTCCGGAAGTGGTGGCCCGAGCCAATTATCGAGATGCACGCGATGGGCGCCTGTATGCCGATTTCAAATCACAATACGGCATCCTGAACACTACCTACCGGACGGACCTGATCGACGTTACTTCATTGACCGGATAATATCATTTTCGACAAACGGATCTGAACAACGTTACCGGGGAAGGCTATCCGTCGAGTTTCACGCAGTTTGCAGACTACAAGCAGGCCTCGGAAGAGCTGCGTTTCCAGTCCAAGCTCGATGGTCCGTTCAATATTCTGTTCGGCGGCTTCTACTTACACGGCAAGCTCATCTTCAACACGGACGCGTACATCGTTCCGCTGCCGCTCGACACTCTCAACAACACGTTTGTGACGTTTGCGCGCGACGATGGATTTAAGACCGACTCCCTTTCTTTCTTCGCTCAAGGCACGTACAACCTCTCGCCGCAGCTTGAGCTGTCTGCGGGTGCCCGCTTCAGCCTGGAACGGCGTGACTCTTATCAGCGTTCGCTGCCGGGCCATGTTGCGTTCTCGGCGGCCTTTCCCGCAGGCATCGAGCTACGGGATAAATACAAGGACCATAATCTGTCGCCCGAAGTGACGTTGCGCTACAAACCGTCACGCGACACGACCTTCTACGCTTCGTACAAGCAGGGCTTCAAGGCGGGCGGGTTCAATATCTCGCAGGCGCTTACGCCTGCCGCTAGCGTCCAGGCTGGGGAGTTCAGCTCCGAAACCGCCGCGGGTGGCGAGATCGGCTATCGCACGTTGGCTTTAGGCCGTCGGCTGACGCTCAGCGTTACCGGCTACCGCTATGTCTACAAAGACCTGCAGGTGCAGTTTTTCGATCCCACGACCATTTCCCTGACTGCAGGTAACGCGGGCAAATTGCGCACACAGGGACTGGAAGCTGACTTCAACTTGCGAGTTCCAAGTGCAAGGGGTCTCTCGCTCCGTGGTGCTGTCGCGTTTAACGATGCCGAGTACCAAGACTATGTCGGCCAGTGTTACTCGGGCCAGACCGTCGCGCAAGGTTGCAACCTGTTGCCTGCAAACGGGGTGTTTAACGGCCAGAACTACGACGGTCGCACACCGCCGAAAGCTCCTCACTTCGCCGGGCGCGCAGGTTTTACCTGGGAAGTCCCATTGAACGTCTACGGTTTGGGTTTGAGGGCGACCGGCGATGTCAGCCGCACGTCGAAGTACAACTTCACTGATGCTCTTCGCCCCGATGCCATCCAGAAAGGCTTCACCAAGTTCGACGCTGCCCTGGCTCTGAATGGGCCCGACGAGCGGTGGACTTTGTCTCTCATCGGTCGGAACCTTACGAACAAGCTCGTGGTGACGGCAGCTAATGACCTCCCGTTCACTGGTGGAACTGGGACCGGCACCGCTCTGGGCGTCGTTTCCGACATGTCGGCTTTCGTAGACAATCCTCGGGAGGTCTACCTGGAGTTGGCACTGAAGTTTTGATTGGTGCTGAGGGCGGAGCGGTTTACCGGCCGCTCCGCTCCTTCGGCTCAGCCATATAGCGATCGAAGACCAGCAAGTACGACCCGAAGGGAAGCGACAAACACCTCTTCATCGTTGGCCTCGGTCTGCACGGCCTTGGCAAGATAGGGAAAGTGCTCTGCGTCGACTTGGGGCATCGCCGGTGTGTGGTGAGCTTCCGCAGCAGCGGCAAAGAGCGACGAACCCCAGGTGAACTTCTCGATCGCCTCCATCACGATGGCATGCGCTTCTGATGGGTACGGGCAGTCGGCCAGCATTCGCTCGTAAGCAGGCAGCATGAGCTTACGCGGAAAGAACCGAAGCGCCAGCGGTGCGGCGTTGGGGTGGCGCAACGCTACGTGCCGAGTTGCCAGCGCAAGTTCGATGGTTCTGGTCTCCCAATTGGTAGACCAGTTCTTCTGCTCGGCACTGGTCTCCTCAAGCAGTGCTCTGACGACTTGGGTGAGCAGCTCCTCCTTGTCGCGAAAATGATGGTAAAGCGAAGGAGCTTTCACACCTAATGCGCGCGCAACGCCCTGCAGGCTTAGGGTATCGAGCCCGCCCTCGTCGATTAGACGAAGCGCAGCCTCTGCCGCGGCGCGACGCGTGATCAACGCCTGTGGCGGACGGCCAGCCCGCGGCCGGCGAGCATCGCTTACTGTATTGAGCGCAGTTCCCGCTCGCGTCATCTACCAACTTCCTAAGCTCAATACGCCCTTGCCCGTGCATTGCGGGCGAAAGCCGTCACAAGCAACAACCCTCTGGCTTTATCTAACGCCGTTAGGCAACATGATTGCAGGCATGGCGCACGGTGCAAGCCATGGAAAGAGGGACTCCTGCTCGGCACCTTGCCGGTGCAGCGCGAGCTGAGGCATTATGGATAACGTCGTGACAATCCGTCAGTTTCGCGCTCCGGACGGCATTGCGCTGGTCGCGGACGATGCCGGACCGAGTGCCGCACCCGCGGTCGTATTGCTCCATGGTGGGGGCCAAACCCGGCATAGCTGGTCCGGCGCCATGTCAGCGCTCGTTGCCGCGGGCTATCGCGTCATCAACTTCGATGCGCGGGGGCACGGCGACAGCGACTGGTCGCCAACCGGTTCCTACCTATTGGACGCCAGGGCGGAGGACCTTGAAGCGGTGGTTGCGGGCATCCGGCAGCCTTTCGCGCTGGTCGGGGCCTCGCTCGGCGGAGCGACCGCGATCCATGCCGTGGCTCGTGGCCTGAACCCTTCCGCGCTGATCCTCGTCGACATTGTGCCAGAGCCTGAAGCGGCGGGTCTGGGCCGAATTGTCAGCTTTATGAAGGCTCATCCGGACGGGTTCGCTTCGCTGGACGAAGCGGTTGACGCGGTCTCGGCGTACAACCCGACACGCCCGCGCCCGCAGGATCCCAGCGGATTGATGCGAAACCTGCGGCGGCGGGAAAATGGCCGGCTATACTGGCACTGGGACCCTAAGATCACGGCGGAGGACCCGGAACGCCACCATGCGATCGTGCAGAGGTCGGCCGCACGAATGGCAAGGAATGCTGACCTGCCGGTGCTCCTCGTTCGCGGCCTCAGCAGCGAGGTCGTCAGCGACGCCGGAATCGCGGCCTTCCGGCGACAGGTGCCGGGCTTGGAGGTGGTGGACGTCCGCGGCGCGGGCCACATGGTCGCAGGTGACCGGAATGATGCCTTCAACACGGGGGTAATCACTTTTCTGAAAAAGCATCTTCCTCTGCGGAGCGCGCTTCGGTGAGTGCGATGCTAGCCGGCCGTGTCGCGGTGGTGACCGGAGCCAGCGCCGGGCTGGGCCGTCGCTTCGCGCAAGTTCTGGCGGAGAATGGGGCGGCGGTAGTCCTGGCGGCTCGTCGCTCCGACGCGCTTCAGGCGCTTGCGGACGAGCTGAACAGCGCTGGCGGGCGCGCCCTCCCGCATACGGTCGACCTGACGGACGCGTCGGCCGTCGCCCCGCTGTTCGACGCAGCCGAGCGGTGGGCAGGGACGGTCGACATTCTCATCAACAACGCCGCGATCCTGGACGCCAACCATGCGACGAAACTGAACCTGGCGACCATCGACCGGGTGATTGCCGTGGATTTCCGCGCGCCCTTTCTCCTCGCAACCGAAGCGGCGCGGCGGCTGATTGCAGCGGGTCAGCCCGGCCGGATCGTCAACCTGTCATCGGTCGGCGCCTTTACGTACACGCCATCCAGTGCAGCGGCGCTTTATTGCGCAGCGAAGGCTGGCATCATCCGCATGACTGAGACGCTGGCGTTGGAGTGGGCGCAGTTCGGTATAAATGTGAATGCCATTGCGCCAGGCATGTTTGAAAGCGAGATGACCGCGGGCTACATCAACCGAGTCGGCGATAGAGTGCGCGAGCGCTTCCCGCGCGGCCGCTTCGGCAGCCCCGCCGATCTCGACTCGACCCTGCTGTACCTGGTTGATCCTGCCTCGCACTTCGTTACGGGAGCGTGCATCACCGTCGATGATGCGCAGACCAGCCGGTGAGACCCCGATGAACCAATATGATATCCTGATTGTCGGTGCCGGGCATGGCGGTGCGCAGGCGGCGGCGGCCCTGCGGCAGGCGGGCTTCGAAGGCTCGATCATGATGGTCGGCGACGAGCCTGAGCTTCCCTACGAGCGGCCTCCGTTGTCCAAGGAGTATCTGGCCGGCGACAAAGGATTTGACCGCCTTCTGCTGCGACCGCGGCACTTCTGGGCAGAAAAGGAGATCAAACTGCTCTTAGGCGAGCGGGTCGTTGCAGTCGATCCACAACGCCACGAGGTGGTTACCGACCGGGGTACGCGGGCAAGCTACCGCCAGCTGATCTGGGCGGCCGGTGGAACGCCGCGCCGGCTCAGCTGCGAGGGCCACGACCTGGCCGGTGTGCACACGGTACGCAATCGCGCTGATGTCGACCAGATGATCGCGGAGCTGCCCGAGGTCGAGCAGGCTGTGGTTGTCGGTGGCGGGTACATCGGGCTTGAGGCGGCGGCGGTGCTCGTAAAATTAGGAAAGAGGGTCGTGCTGCTTGAAGCGCTTGACCGAGTCCTGGCGCGAGTGGCGGGTGAGCCGGTCTCCCGTTTCTACGAGGCGGAGCACCGCGCGCACGGTGTCGACGTGCGCCTGGGCGTGGTGGTCGAGAGCATTGTTGCCGAACGCGGTCGAGCCTCGGGCGTCCGGCTTGCAGGAGGGGAAATCATATCCGCGCAGATGGTCATCGTCGGCATTGGCATCGTGCCGTCCGTGGATCCGCTATTGGATGCAGGCGCGGACGGAGGCAACGGAGTGTTGGTCGACCAGCAGGGACGCACCACCCTGCCAGATGTTTTCGCCGTGGGTGACTGCGCGTTGCATGCCAATCGCTTCGCACACGGAGCAGCCGTTCGCCTCGAGTCGGTCCAGAATGCTAATGATCAAGCAACCGTGGTGGCCAAAACGGTCGTCGGTCAGGACGCCACCTACGATGCCGTGCCATGGTTTTGGTCGAACCAGTACGACCTGAAGCTGCAAACGGTCGGCCTGTCGAACGGGCATGACCACGTGGTGGCCCGCGGCGATCCTGCGACTCGCAGTTTCTCCGTCGTGTACCTTGCGGGGGGACGAGTCATCGCGCTCGACTGCGTCAATGCGGTGCGGGACTATGTTCAGGGTCGCAAGCTCGTCGATGCCGGGGCCGTCATCCCGGCGGAGAAGCTGGCCGATGCGACTACAGCGTTGAAGGAACTGGCATAAACCTATTGTCATTAGGTTATGGGCTAGGTAGAGCTTAAGCTTATGTGGAGGCGCGGCGTATGAACGACATCGCTACCATTGCGAGGCCGGCGGAGCGGAAGATCACCCGTCTGGCAGACCTCACCGAAAGCCAGCAGGCGGCGATCCGCCGCATTCCTGCCGAGAAGGACGCAGTCAACGAACCGTTGGCGGCGACCCGGCCCAACGCCATCTTCACCGGTCGCGAGCGGTTCGAGGCCGAGCAATCCCGGATCTTCGCCCGTCACGCGGTACCAGTAACGGTGTCCGCGCTGCTGCCCGAGCCGGGATCGGTGGTGGCTGTGGAGGCATATGGCAAACCGTTGATGGTCGCACGAACCCGGCAGAACGAGATAAAGGTCTTCATCAACGCCTGCCAGCACAAGGGCGCGAAGCTGTTGGAGGATTGTGAGGTCCGGAAGCAGGGTCGGGTGGTGTGCCCTTATCATGCCTGGACCTACGGCATCGACGGCAAGCTGATCGGCGTCGCGCGCTCCGACATGTTCGAGGGTCTCGACAAGAGCACCCGCAACCTCAAGGAGCTTCCGTCCAAGGTTTGGGGCGGCGTGGTCTATGCGCAGCTGGACGGCGGCGAGCTCGACATTTCCCAACTGTCGGATCAACTGGCAGAAGATTTCACCGCCCTGGGGCTGCCCGAAGCCCATGTTTACGGACGCAAGGTCTTCGAGCTCGATGCTAACTGGAAGTTGGTGTTGGAGCCGTTCCTTGAAGGCTATCATGTGCAGCGGCTTCATGCCGCCTCGATTGGCGACCTATTTGTCGACGCGCCAAGCATTGTGGACACGTTTGGCGCGAACGTGCGGCAGGTGTCGGGCCGCATCGGGTACGAACCGGCAGTGCTGGACGCCGACCCCGATACGAACGTCCACAAGCTTGTGACGCACGCCTACACCGGCTTTCCCAACGTCGTGGTGATCACCAGTCAATACTACACCAGCGTGATGATCCTCATGCCGCGTGACGTTGATCGGACGACCGTGCACTATTTCATGCTGACCCCGGGCCCCGCCACGACACCCAAGGCCGCTGAGGTATTTGAACGCTCCTACGACCTGATCATCAAGGTCTTCGCCGGAGAGGACTTCCGCGCGGCCCAGATCAGCCAGGCCGGCCTTTCCGCCGGGGTGCCGACGGAAACCGTTTATTGCGGACTCGAGACGAACGTAATCCGCTACTACGACGCATTAGAGTCGCTCTTGTAAGGTCGACTTAGCGGGTGTGATTCAGAAATCGGAGGAACTGTTGCCGGAACTCGTCGTCACCACCCGCGATGGTCGCGAGCACATTGTGGCGGGCGATGACGGACTAAGCGTCATGGAGGTCATCCGGGAGAATGGCTTCGACGAGCTCATCGCCATGTGCGGGGGCAATTGTTCATGCGCCACCTGCCATGTCTTCGTCGCGCCGGAAGACTGGGGCCGGCTGCCGGCAATGGGCGTGGACGAGGACGAACTGCTCGACACGTCCGAGTTCCGCACTGAATATTCGCGCCTGTCCTGCCAGCTTGCCTTGGGCGAGGCCCTTGCCGGCCTGAGGGTCATGATTGCTCCAGAGGATTAACCCGTGGGACCGCTCGCCGGGCTGAGAGTGGTTGAGCTTGCCGGTATCGGTCCGGGCCCATTCGCAGGCATGATGCTCGCCGACCATGGTGCGGAGCTGATCCGGATCGATCGTCCGGGAACGGCGCACGAGCCGACCGACCCGCTGCTGCGCTCGCGACGGTCTGTGGTGCTGGACCTCAAGGATGATGAGGATCGCCGTTGCTTGCGGGCGCTAGTCCGCGAGGCCGACGGTCTGATCGAGGGCTTCCGGCCCGGTGTGATGGAGCGGCTCGGGCTTGGTCCGCACGTGCTGCTCGCCGACAATCCCCGCCTCGTTTACGGCCGGATGACCGGGTGGGGCCAGGATGGACCGCTGGCCCAGGCGGCGGGTCACGACATCAACTATACCGCGCTGGTCGGCACGCTGGCCGCGCTTGGGCGCGCTGGAGACAAGCCGACCCCACCGATCAATCTCGTCGGGGATTTCGGCGGCGGCGGAATGCTGCTCGCGTTCGGCATGCTGGCCGCCATGCTGGCGGTAAAGGCGGGCAAGCCCGGACAAGTAGTCGATTGTGCGATGACGGACGGGTCAGCCCTGCTGATGTCGATGATGTGGGGCTTTCGCGCCGCCGGTCGCTGGTCCGACCAGCGCGGCCAGAACCTGCTCGACACCGGAGCGCCGTTTTATGACACCTACGAAACGGCCGATGGCGAGTTCGTGGCGGTGGGTGCGATCGAGCCGCAGTTTTACCTAGATTTTCGCCGGGGGTTGGAGCTAAGCGACGATCCGGCGCTCGACCCGCAGTTCGAGCAGGCGCAATGGCCGGAGCAGAAGCGGATGCTGGCCGATGCCATTCGCCAGCGCTCGCGCGCGGAATGGGTCGAGCGATTCAAGACGCTCGATGGCTGCTTTACCCCCGTTTTGAGCTTCGACGAAGCTGTCGCCCATCCGCACAACCGGGCTCGGGGAACCTTCATCGAGGTCGGCGGCGTCGTTCAGCCAGCTCCGGCACCGCGCTACTCCGAAACGCCGTGCGCCTTGCCGAGCGCTCCTCCCGAACCGGGTCGAGATCAGGCGCTGGTAGCGCCGCCCGGCGCGGCGACCGCCGCATGACGATGTCTCGCGCTCGCCGGATCGTCGCGGACGGTGTGCTCGGTCCTGGCGAGGTGCGGGAGGTCGCCGCACCAGGATCGGGCGAGGTGCTGCTGCGGGTTCGGGCGACTAGCATCAACTATCATGACCTCGTGGGAATCAACGGCGGCATCCCTAACCTGCCGGTGCCGCGCGTGCCCTTTTCTGATGCCGGCGCAACGGTGGAAGCGGTCGGGGAAGGAGTGAGCAGCTGGGCGGTTGACGACCGGGTTATCCCAAGCTTCTTCCAACGCTGGCAATCGGGGCCTCCAACCAAGGCCGGCCAGCAGGTAATCCTGGGCGACCAGATCGACGGAACGCTCCAGACCCGCGTGGTCGTGCCTGCGCGTACGCTGGTCAGGGCACCCTCGCACCTGTCGGACGAGGAAGCCGCTACGCTTGGCTGCGCAGGCCTAACTGCCTGGCGCAGCGTGGTGGTCGAAGCGGCTATGAGGCCGGGCCAAACGGTGGTGCTGCAGGGCACGGGCGGCGTGTCGCTCTTCGCGCTCGCCTTCGCCAAGCTGATCGGGGCACGGGTCATTATCACTTCCTCGTCGGACGAGAAGCTTGAACGGGCTCAGGCCCTCGGCGCCGACGTGCTGATCAACTATCGTGCCACACCCGACTGGTCGGGCGCGGTGCAGGCCGCGACTGATGGCGAAGGCGCCGACCTGGTCGTTGAAGTGGGCGGCGGCGCGACCCTGGCGCAGGCGGTACGAGCGACTCGGGTCGGAGGGCACGTGTCGGTGATTGGCGTCCTCAGCGGGCTTCGCGCGCCCGACTTCCCGCTCAACATCGTCATGTCGCGGAACATCACCCTGCGCGGGATCACCGTGGGCAGCACGGGCGACCTCGCAGCCATGTGCCAGGCGATCGAGCAGCATGGGCTTCGGCCGGTGATCGACCGGACCTTCGAGCTGGACATGGCGCATGAGGCGGTCGCGGCGCTGCGGGCGCAGCAGCACTTCGGCAAGGTCGCGATCCGCGTTGATCCTTGAAAGCGGCGAGAGGAATGGCCATGGACGAGCAGCGCAGCCAGCTTCGGGATTCCCTGACGCGCCGACTTACGAGCGTTCCGCCGAAAGGAGCATGGGAAGCGTTGCGCGAGCTTGGCGTGCTTGGCTTGCGCGTTCCGGAGTCGCTCGGTGGTCTGGGATTGTCCGTGCGCGAGGCGGAGCCGGTCTTCGAAGCAATTGGCGAGCAGCGGACACCGGTGCCATATCTCGACACAGCGGTAATCGCTGCCGGGCTGCTCCAGTTAGAGCGCACAACCGAGGGCGACGAGTTGCTGCGGTCGATCGCCGCAGGTGAAGCCCGCGTGGCGGTGGCTGGAATCGATCGCCGCCTGCGCAACGCCGTCAGCGTGACGCCCATGGCGACCCGCTGGCGCCTCGACGGCGACGCCAAGCTAGTTCTCGACGGCGCGGAGGCAGGCTCTATTCTGGTCGCAGCCCGGACGGAAACTTACACGACGGCCTTGCTGCTGGTGCGGAGCGGTGCAGAGGGTTTGACCCGGCACGACTACCCGACAATCGACGGGCGCTGGGCGAGCGACCTTCGCTTCATCGCTGCCGAGGCCACCTTGCTCACCCACGATGCGCATGAAGCACTGATCACCGCGGTGGATGAGGCGATCGCCTGCCTGTCGATCGAAGCGGCTGCACTGATGCGGCGACTGGTGAGCGACACGGTGGAATATGCCAAACAGCGTGAACAGTTTGGCCAGTCGGTCGCCCGGTTCCAAGTGGTGCAGCACCGGCTGGTGGACATGCATATCCAGGCTCGCCGGGCGGGAGCGATCGCGCGGCGCGCGATGGCCGCGCTCGACGGTCATTGGCGCGAGCGGGGCCGACTGGCGAGCGCGGCCAAGGCGACGGCGGTGGAGGCCGGACGATTCGTCGGCCAGCAGGCCGTGCAGCTGCACGGCGGCATGGGTATGACCGATGAGCTGGCGATCGGCCGCTACTTCAAGCGATTGACCGCGATCGAGACGGAGCTCGGCAGCGCGGACGAACATCGCCGGCGTTACGCCAAGCTGACCGTCGACGAGGCCGCCTGAGGCGCCGCTTACAGCCCGAGCTCGGCCTTGGCGATAATCCCCCGCTGGATCTCGTTAGTGCCGGCGTAAATCGATCCGGCTCGCTCGTTGAGGTAACGGAGAGGTGCAAGCGCCTGCCACGGTTCACCGCTAACGTATTCCGTGAGCGGCCCAGGGTAGTTCGCGACCGGCCCGCCTGGCATCGTCACGCCGGGCTGCCAGACTCGAGCGAGTGGCCCCGCCGCTTCGAGCGCGAGTTCCGTAAGACGCTGCTGCAATTCGGTGCCGAGGATCTTCATAATTGACGCGTCGGCGCCGATCGGGCGGCCCGCGGCGACTGCGGAGAGCGTCTCCATCTCGAGCGCGTCCAAAACCTCCACGTCGACCGCGAATGCCGCGACCTTGGCGGTGAACACCGGGTCCTCGCTCAGTGTCCCATCTTCGGCTGGAACGTCTCCCGCATGGGTTCGTAAAGCCTCGAGGTTCGCGGCGAGTTCCGGAGCATAAGCGGTGCCACCCCGCTCGAAATCGAGCAGGTACTTGGCGACCGTCCACCCATCGTCGATTGCTCCAAGCACGTTGGCGATCGGCACTCGGACTTCGTCGAAGAACACCTGATTCTGGATCCACTCGCCAGACGACATGATGATCGGTCGCACTTCGATGCCCGGCGTGGCCATGTCGATCAGCAGAAACGTGATGCCTTGCTGTTTGCGTTTCGAGCGGTCCGTCCGGACCAGGCAGAACATCCAATTCGCGACGTGAGCGTGCGTGGTCCAGATCTTGGATCCGGTGCAGACCAGATCGTCGCCATCCCGCTCGGCCCGCATGTCGAGCGCCGCGAGATCGGACCCAGCCTGCGGCTCCGAATAACCCTGGCACCAGAAATGCTCGCCCGACAGCATGTGGGGGAGGTAGAAGGCCTTTTGCTCGTCCGTGCCGAAGCGGATGATCGCCGGGCCTGCCATATTGATTCCCATTGGCGATGTCGGCGGTGCACCGGCCGCCACCCGCTCGCGAGTGAAGATGTAGCGCTGCACTGGGCTCCAACCCGCGCCGCCATGCTCAACTGGCCAGGCGGGAGCGGCCCAGCCCTTGGCATGGAGGATCGCCTGCCAGGCCATCTGCGCGGCATGGTCGGCGTAGACACTTGTCATGAGGCCTCCCGCCCGCCTGAGAGCAGGCGTCAGGGACTCGGCGAGAAAGCCGCGCACCTCATCTCGAAAGACCTGCTCCTCGGGCGACAGGACCAGGGTCACGGCGCAGCGACCTCCGCCTCCGGGATGGTTCCCGCTGGCACCTTGGGGATGTAGATCGACTTGGACCGGGTGAACTCGAGCAGCCCGGCCAGACCGTTCTCCTGACCGAAACCCGACTGCTTGGCGCCGGCTAGCGGCGTGAATGGGGTCGATTGCAGGTTCTGGTTGATCCATACCGTGCCCGTATCGAGCCGGTGCGCGATGGAAGTGGCCAGCTCCACGTCAGCCGACCAGACCGCTCCGGCCAGGCCGTACTCGGTATCGTTCGCCCGCTCGATGACTTCCTCAACATCGTGAAACTTCAGCAATGGGAGCACTGGTCCGAAGGCTTCTTCGACCACCACGCGGCTGTCGTCAGGCGGATTGTCCACAAGGGTAAGTGGCACGAAATACCCTTGTTCTGGAACTGCACCGCCCTCGAGCAGCGTGAGGCCTTGCCCGCGGGCGTCGTCGAGCAACGTGACGACGCGGCGATATTGCGCCTCGTTCTGGATTGGACCATAACGATTACCCTGCTGCGCTCCGTCGCCGACCGCGGTCTCTCTCGCGAGCTGGTGAAGCCGGTCCCGCAGCCGGTCGTAGATGTCGGCGTGGATGAACAGGCGCTTGGTCGCGACGCAAACCTGAGCCGTGTTGTGGAACGCCCCTTCGAACAGCTGCTCGGCAATGGCGTCCACGTCCACGTCCGGGAGCACGATGGCCGCGTCATTTCCGCCCAGCTCCAGGGTGATGCGCTTCAAGTCTTTGGCCGCCGACTCCATCACCCGCCGCCCCGTCGCGGTTGAGCCCGTGAAGGTGATCTTCGCGAAGCCCTTGTGGGCTGTCATGAGCGGCCCGAGTTCGTCACCCCCGGTGATCACGTTGAGCACGCCTGCAGGGAAACAGTCTGCGATTAGCTCGGCGATCTTGAGCGTCGTAAGCGGCGTGAAGGGAGACGGTTTCAGCACCAAAGTGTTGCCGGCCATGAGCGCCGGCCCGATCTTCCAGATCGCCAGGAGAACGGGGAAGTTCCATGGGACGATCCCGCACACGACTCCCAAGGGAACGTGATGGACCTCGATCCGGCGGGTGTCGGTGTCCTCGGTCACTTCAGTGGGAATATCGAGCATGGTGGTGGCTTTCAGCCACATGGCCGAGCCGCGCACTTCTGCCTTAGCGCCTGGCAAGGGCCGGCCCTGCTCCTGCGTGAACAGGGCGGCAAGCTCGCGCGCGTTCGCGTCGATGACGTCGGCGGCACGGGTCAGGGCAGCCTTGCGCACGGCAATTGGCGTGTCGCGCCAGGCTGGAAAGGCACGGGTCGCTGCTGCCACTGCATTGTTCAGATCCGCTTCGCTCGCGGCAGGGGCCTCGGCGAATACTTCCCCAGTGGCCGGATTGCGGACCGGAATGGTGGCGCTAGTCGTGACTGGTTCACCATCCACCAGCATAGAAAATCGTTCGGCCGTCAGCGTCGCCATGTGATCCTCCTGGCCGCCGCTCCATCCGGCAGCGATCTTCACGGTTTACAACCTAACGTCATTAGGTAAAGCTTGAAATTGAGGAGAAGATGATGGCTGAAGAGGTGTCCTTAACGGGCGGCTGTGGCTGCGGCGCGACTCGCTACACCCTGACCTCCGCACCGCTGACCGTGGCGGCTTGTCACTGCACCCAGTGCCGTCGCCAGTCCGGCGCCGCTTTCTCGGTCAACCTGATTGTTCGGGCGAGCACATTAACCATTGAGGGCGATCTACAAAGCTGGCCTGACGTCGACACGGAAAGTGGTTCGCCCCTGTCTCGAGATCATTGCGGCAGCTGCGGAGCCCCGATTAAATCCGTTCCAAGCTTGAGCCCTAAGCTCGTCGCGCTCAAGGCTGGTTCGCTGGACGACCCTTCGCCGTTCGCTCCCCTGATGCACATCTGGGTGCAATCCAAGCTGCCATGGGTGAACATTCCGGAAGGCACTCCTACCTTCGCTCGCGGTCCGCAGGCCTGAGGCGACCGTGAGCGAGCCAGCCGACGTGGATCGACCGCTCTCCGGATTGCGGATCATCGACGCCGTCGTTGGCCCGCTTGCGCCGCTAACCCGCTACCTGGCGGAGCTCGGCGCTACCGTTGACCGATTCGTGCCCGTTGTCGAAGATTCGATTGTTGAAAGCGCTGCGAACAACGGCAAGCGAAGGGTACCGCAAGCCGCTTTAGAAGCCGCCATCGCTCAGGCGCACGCCGTAGTCGCGACTCCCGATCTGAAGCTGGACCTGGCTGCGCTCCGGCGAGCGCGGCCTTCCCTAGTCACCATGCGAGTTAGTGATTTCGGCCAGGACAATGCCTTTACGGATTGGAAGGCGACTGACGCCATCCTGCATGCATTGTCGGGAGAGCTGTCGCGCTCCGGAATTCGTGGGCGCGAGCCGCTGCTTCCGCCGGGCCAGCTTGCCTATGAATGTTCCGCGGTACAGGGCGCCTTTGTGCTGGTGAGCGCGCTCTATCGGGCCGTGCGCACGGCCCAGGGCGATCACATCGACTTCTCTGCTCTGGACGGAGCCGTCCAAGCGCTGGACCCCGGCTTCGGCATCAGCGGTAGCGCGACGCTCGGAAAACCGGCGCACCTCCTTTCGCGCAACCGCCCCGCCCGCGGGTTCCAGTACCCAATCCTGCGCTGCAGTGACGGCTATGTCCGCATCTGCCTGCTCGCTAAGCGGCAGTGGCAAGGCATGTTCCGCTGGATGGGAGAACCAGCCGAATTCGCTGGATCTGAATTCGAGAAGACCGCAGTTCGCTACAAGGCGCCCAACCTCTTACCGGCGATCGCGAGCTTCTTCGCCGAACGATCCAGGGCCGAACTGGAGACTGAAGGGCAGCAATTTGGGGTTCCGATTGCAGGCGTCCTGACCTTTGGGGAGGCGCTGGCAGTCGAGCACCTGCGTGAGCGGCAAGCGTTGACGCACGCGACCTTGCCTGGCGGCAGAACAGTGACTCTGCCCAACGGGGTAGTGTCGATTGATGGTGTCCGCATGGGGCCCGGACGGACCAGCGACGTGCAGCACGAATGGCCGGCGCCGGAACGCGGTGGCGCACTGCCCTTCAAGGGCCTGCGGGTGCTTGACCTCGGAGTCATCGTAGTCGGGGCGGAGCAGGGGCGCTTGTTGGCGGACGGCGGCGCAGACGTCGTTAAGGTCGAGTCGCGCGCTTACCCGGACGGAAACCGACAGTCGTATCTCACCTACGGCATGTCGCTCAGTTTCGCCGCGGGTCATCGCAACAAGCGGAGCCTCGGTATCAACCTGCGTGATCCGGCTGGACGTGACCTGCTCCTGGAGCTCGTACGAACGGCAGACGTCGTGCTGTCTAACTTCAAGCCGGGTACGCTGGAGTCGCTTGGCTTGGGGTACGACGAACTCGCGGCCGCGAACTCGCGGATCGTCGTCTCCGACAGCTCGGCCTTCGGCGCGACCGGCCCTTGGCGCGCGCGCATGGGCTATGGCCCGCTTGTGCGAGCGGCGACCGGGCTAACCCTTCAGTGGCGCTACCCGAACGATTCCGAAGGTTTCTGCGATACGGTGACCATCTACCCAGACCATGTGGCCGGGCGAGTGAGCGCCATCGCCACGGTGGCCCTCCTACTTCGCCGCCTTCGCACCGATAGGGGAGGATCGGCCAGCGTGGCCCAGGCTGAGGTCATGCTCTCACACTTCGCCGCCGAGGTGGCTCGAGCGTCTCTGGGATTGAAGGCCGGCGCGGCGGCGGACTGGCCCTGGAGACCCTATTGTGCCCCGGGAGACGACGAGTGGGTGGTTATCACCGTGCGTGGCGATGATGACTGGGCCCGGCTTAGCCAAGCAATCGGCCTGGCCGACGAAGCACTGACCTCACGTGAGGATCGACTGGCTAGCAAGGACATGATCGACGCGGCAGTGCAGGCATGGCTGGCGCAACGAAGCGCCGCAGCTGCCGAGAGCGAACTGCAGGCGGTCGGCGTGCCGGCGGCGCGCATGCTCCGGGTGGCCGATCTGCCGAACTCCGCATATTTTCGCGAACGCGGTTTCTTCCGGGTGGAGACACACCCCTACCTACGCGAGGATGTGGTCGCCGAGCGTTGGGCAGCCAAGGCGGTTAGCGCTGTAGATACCCCACTTCGCCCTGCACCCTTGGTCGGCGAACATAGCGAAGAAGTCGTCTACGATTGGCTCGTTGGTCGCGTCGATCCAGAACCGCTGGTTGCGGTGGGCGTACTGGAGCCCACCGATCACGCGACCCTGAGCGAGGCGCAGCGTGGCGCTCGCGAGTCTCGGGTAATTCAAGAGGCGGAACGCGCCTAACCATCAACGATCGAGAGAGTAAAATGACAGACGCTTACATCATCGACGCGGTTCGCACCCCCCGCGGCATCGGCAAGGTTGGTAAGGGCGCCTTGGCGCACCTCCATCCGCAGCATCTCGCCGCGACAGTGCTGAAGGCGATTGCGGAGCGGAACGACCTCAAAACCGATGAAGTGGACGATATCATCTGGTCCACTTCGACGCAGCGCGGCAAGCAGGGTGGCGACCTTGGCCGCATGGCTGCGCTCGATGCGGGGTACGACATCAAGGCGTCGGGCGTGACCCTGGATCGCTTCTGCGGTGGCGGCATCACCTCCGTCAGCCTGGCGGCCGCGCAGATCATGAGTGGCATGGAGGACCTGGTCATCGCCGGCGGGACCGAGATGATGAGCCTGACCGGCCAGATGAGCGCCGAAGACCTGGAGGAGGGCAAGCCCGCCATGCTGATGGGTTCCCACAACGAGCGCCTCGATGCCGCGCATCCTCAGTCGCACCAGGGCATTTGCGGCGACGCCATCGCCAGCATGGAAGGGATCAGCCGCGAGGACCTCGACGCCTTCGGCCTGGAATCCCAGCGCCGGGCCGCACGGGCGATCGAGGAGGGCCGGTTCGACAAGTCGCTGGTGCCGATGACCGACGACGAGGGCAATGTCATTCTAGCCAAGGACGAGTACCCGCGGCCGGAGACGACCGCCGAAGGGCTGGGGCAGTTGAAGCCGGCGTTCGCCGGTGTGGCGGACTGGGCGTATGACGACAAGGGCACCACCTTCCGCCAGCAGATCAATCGCCGCTACCCCGACCTCAAGATCGAGCACGCCCACCATGCCGGCAATTCGTCGGGCGTGGTCGACGGCGCCGCAGCCGTGCTGCTCGCCTCCAGGGACTATGCGGACAAGCACGGGTTAAAGCCGCGGGCGCGCATCGTGGCGACCGCCAACATCGGCGATGATCCGACGCTGATGCTGAACGCTCCGGTTCCAGCCGCCAAGAAGGTGCTGGAAAAGGCGGGGCTGACCAAGGACGACATCGACCTGTGGGAGATCAACGAGGCGTTCGCGGTGGTCGCCGAGAAGTTCATCCGCGACCTCGACCTCGATCGATCCAAGGTCAACGTCAACGGCGGCTCCATCGCCCTGGGCCACCCGATCGGCGCGACCGGCGCCATCCTGATCGGCACGGTGCTCGACGAATTGGAGCGCACCGGCGGCCGCTACGGGCTGGTCACCATGTGCGCGGCGGGCGGAATGGCGCCGGCGATCGTCATCGAGCGCGTGGACGCCTGAGCAGGGAGCGAACGACCATGAAGTTGGACAACACAGTCGCCGCCGTGCTGACGGGCGGCGCTTCCGGCCTTGGCGAGGCCACGGCCCGGGCGCTCGCGGCCAAGGGCGTCAAGGTAGCGATCTTCGACCTGCAAAAAGACAAGGGCGAACAGGTGGCGGCGGCGATCGGCGGAACCTTCTGCGAGGTGGACGTGACGTCAGACGCCAGCGTCGATGCCGGCTTTGCCCGAGCGCGCGAGGCGCACGGCCAGGAACGGGTGCTGGTCAACTGCGCGGGCGTCGGCAACGCGGTGAAGACTGCCAGCCGGTCCAAGGAAGACGGCTCGGCCAAGCACTTCCCGCTCGACGCCTTCAACTGGGTGATCCAGATCAACCTTGTCGGCACCTTCCGTTGTATCGCCAAGTCGGCTGCCGGCATGCTCGCGCTCAAGCCAATTGACGACGGGGAGCGGGGCGCCATCGTCAACACGGCGTCGGTCGCAGCCGAGGACGGCCAAATGGGCCAGGCGGCCTATTCCGCGTCCAAGGGCGGGATCGTCGGCATGACATTGCCGATCGCGCGCGACCTCATGAGCGAGGGCATCCGGGTCAACACCATCCTGCCAGGGCTGTTCAACACGCCGCTGCTGCAGGGCGCACCCGACAACGTCAAGGCGGCCTTGTCGGCGTCGGTGCCGTTTCCCAAGCGGCTCGGCAATCCCGACGAATATGCCCATCTTGCTCTAACGCTGGTCGAGAACGGCTATTTCAACGGTGAGGACATTCGCCTGGACGGTGCGATCCGGATGGCGCCGCGCTGATCCATGAGCGGCATCTTCCCCACGCCGTCACGCTGGATGGACGAAGAGCTCGTCATGTTCGACGATTCCGTCGCCCGTGCCCTGGCCGACATCGCTCCGCCGAAGCGCCAGGCCAGGTGGCGCGAGGCCGGCATGGTCGAGCGTTCGGCGTGGCAGGAAATGGCGGCGGCCGGTCTGCTCGGCTTGTCCGTGTCCCCGGAGCATGGCGGCGTCGGCGGCGATTTCCGGCACGAAGCGGTGCTGATCCGGCGGCTCGGCCTGGTTGGGGCGGAAGGGTGGGGCGTGCCGCTCCACAACGCGATCTGCGCCGCTTACATCGAGAAGTACGGCACCGCCGAACAGCGCGCCCGCTGGCTGCCGGGGATCGTCTCGGGCGAGCGGATCACCGCCATCGCCATGACTGAGCCGGGCGCGGGATCGGACCTCCAGGGCATCCGCACCACCGCCCGGGCAAGCAGCAACGGCTATGCCGTGAACGGCCAGAAGGCCTTCATCACCAACGGCCAGGTGGCGGACCTCGTTATCGTCGTCGCCAAGACCGACCCGGCCGCGGGCAGCAAGGGCGTGTCGCTGGTGGTCGTGGACACGGCGGAGGTCGACGGCTTTCGGCGCGGCCGCAACCTCGACAAGGTTGGGCTGGAGATGGGCGACACGTCCGAGCTGTTCTTCGACGACGTGCAGGTGCCCGCCGACAATCTGCTCGGCGGGGCGGAGGGCCAAGGCCTTTACCAGCTGATGAAGGAGCTGCCCAAGGAGCGGCTAATCATCGCCCTGGAGTCCCTATCGATCATCGAAGCCGCGCTGGACGTGACGCTTGATCATGTGCGGGAGCGGCAAGCCTTCGGCAAGCGCATCCTGGATTTCCAGAACACCCAGTTCGTGCTGGCCGACTGCAAGACCGAAGCCACGATCGCCAGGAGCTTCTGCGACGACTGCATGGAACGTTACCTTGCCGGCCAGCTGGATGCGGCAACCGCCAGCATGGCGAAATACTGGGTTTCAGAACGTGCCCAGAAGATTGTCGATTCCTGCCAGCAGCTGTTCGGCGGCTACGGCTACATGAACGAATATCCGATCGCCCAGATGTACAAGGATGTCCGCGTGAAGCGCATCTACGGCGGCACTACCGAGATCATGAAGCTGCTGATCGCACGAACGCTGGAAGCCTAGGGCGTGGTGGTCGCCGTTCATTGGCATGGGGCTGTCGCGGCCGGCATGGTCAAGCGCGCAGTCAATTCTGCGAGCCGGGAGGAGACTTGGTGAGCGATCCGACGCTGCAGCTGGAGTGGGTGGACCAAGTTGCCATTGTGCGATTGAACGATCCGGGCACCTTGAACGCGATCACGCTCGGCAACGTGGCTGCGCTTGCGGATACCCTGACTGAAGTCGAGGCGCGCGGCCGGGCGATGATCCTGACCGGTGCGGGCAAGAGCTTCTGTTCCGGCGCGAACCTGTCCGGCGGCATGGGCGAGCAAGTACCGCCCGACCAGCTCGATGCCGGCTTGGCGCTGGAGACGCACATCAACCCGCTGATGCAGCGGCTGCACGACCTCAAAGTGCCCTGGATCAGCGCAGTGCGCGGCGCGGCGGCTGGCGCTGGCGCCTCGCTGGCACTGGCCGCTGACCTGATCGTGGCGAGCGAGACGGCCTACTTCCTGTCCGCCTTTGCCCGCATCGGCCTGGTGCCCGACGCCGGTGCCACGCACCTACTGGTGCGCACAGTGGGCCGACCGCGAGCCATGGAGATGATGCTGCTCGCGGACAAGTTGCCGGCCCACATGGCTCTGGCCTGGGGATTGATCAACCGAGTCGTGCCCGGCGAGCAGCTTGAGGCCGAGGCACTGCAGCTGGCGTCACGGCTCGCCGCCGGGCCGGCATCGCTGCGCGCGATCCGCCAAGCGGCTTGGAGCGCAGTGGATTGCAGCTGGGCCGAATCCTTGCAGGTGGAGCGCGAGCTGCAGCTCGCCGCGGGTCGCACCGCGGACTTCGGCGAAGGAGTCGCCGCGTTCCACGACAAGCGGCCAACACGGTTCATAGGACGATGAGCGAAGCCACCACGGCACGGCTTGCCGGACGAACGGTGCTCATCACCGGCGCGTCGTCGGGAATCGGTGCGCGGTTCGCCCGCAGCTGCGCGCGCGCCGGAGCCAGGGTGGTGATCGGCGCCCGTCGCGTGCACCGGCTGGAGGCGCTTCGCGACGAGCTTCGGAGCGAGGGCCGCGAGGTGCTGGCGGTGCCGCTGGACGTGGGGGACGAAGCCTCGGTCATCGCCGCCTATGACGCGGCGGCGGCGGCTTTCGGGACCGTCGACTCCGTCGTCGCCAACGCCGGCATTAATGTCGAGGGCCGCGCCGTCGACATCTCGGTCGTGGACTGGGATCGGCTGTTCGCGACCAACGTCCGCGGGGTGTTCTTGACCGCCCGTGAAGGAGCCCGGCGGATGCGCGCGGCTGGCATCTCCGAGCGTGGGCGCATTGTCCTAGTCTCGTCCATCACCGCTTTAATGCGGACCACCGGAACGGTCGCCTACAGCGCATCCAAGGCGGCGGTGACGCACATGGGCGGCCTGCTGGCGCGCGAGTGGGCGCGTTCGGGACCCAACGTCAACATCCTGTCGCCGGGCTATATCGCGTCCGAGCTCGCCGGCGACTGGTTCGAAACGGAGGGCGGGCAGCGGCACATGTCGACCTGGCCGCGGCGGCGAATGCTCGAGGAAGATGCGCTCGACGAGCCGCTCCTGTTTCTTCTGTCCGACGCCAGCCGCAACGTGACCGGTTCCGACATGGTCATCGATGACGGCCAATCGCTGTGAGGCAAGCCAGATGAGTTACGACACGATCCGCTACGAGGTGGAAGACGAAATCGCCACCGTGACCCTGGCGCGGCCCGACAAGCTGAATGCACTGAACGTCGCCATGCTCGAGGAGCTGCTCGATGTAGTCGATCAGATCGACGCGGACGACCGCATCCGGGCCGTGATCGTCACCGGCGCGGGCCGCGCCTTTTGTGCCGGCGCGGACCTGTCGGACGGGGCGCAAAGCTTCGTCGTCGACGATGGCAACGGTACCGGCCCCGACTATGCCAGCGAGGGCGCGCGCGACGGCGGCGGGCGGCTCACGCTGCGGCTGTTCCGCTGCCTCAAGCCGCTGATCGCCGCGATCAACGGCCCAGCGGTGGGCGTCGGGGCGACCATGACCCTGGCGATGGATATGCGCCTCGCCAGCGCGGACGCGCGGATGGGGTTCGTGTTCGCCAAGCGCGGCATCGTTCCCGAGGCCGCCTCGTCATGGTTCCTGCCGCGAATCGTCGGGATCAGCCAGGCCCTGGAGTGGTGCTATTCCGGCCGGATCTTCGATGCGCAGGAGGCGGTCGCGGGCCGGCTGGTGCGCTCGGTGCATCCGCCGGCCGAGCTGCTGCCGGCGGCCCGCGCGCTGGCGCGAAATTTGGCGCAGGACACGGCGCCGGTGTCGGTCGCCCTGATCCGACAGATGATGTGGCGCGGCCTCGGCATGAACCACCCGATGGAGGCGCACCGGGTCGACAGCCGCGGCATTCTGTCGCGCGGCCGGAGCGAGGATGTCGCGGAGGGCATCACCTCTTTTTTCGAGAAGCGGCCGCCCACGTTTCCCAACCGCGTCAGCGGCGACATGCCGGAATTCTTCCCCTGGTGGGAGGAACCGACCTATGGCTGAGCGAGCGAGTTTCCGGCGGTGAGTGAGCCGCTGCTGATCGACCGCCGCGGGGCAGTCGACTGGGTCACGCTGTCCCGGCCAGACCGGCTGAACGCGCTCGACGGCGCCCTTATCTTGGCGCTGTCCGACTATTTCGGCGGTCTCGCGCGCAACCGCGACACGCGCGTCGTGGTGCTGCGCGGGTCGGGGCGGGCGTTCTGCGCCGGGCTCGATCTGCACAACGATGCGGGCGAGCTGGACACGATCGAGCGCCTCGACCTGCAGCGTTCAATCGCCGAGATCGTGATGCGGATGCGTTACTGCCCGCAGCCGATCGTTAGCCTGGTGCAGGGACCCGCGTGCGGTGGCGGGTTTGCGCTGGCGCTCGCGTCCGACATCCGGATCGCCGGCGAGAGTGCCCGAATGAACACCGCCTTCATCCGGATTGGCCTGTCGGCCTGTGACATCGGCGTGTCCTACTTTTTGCCGCGGCTGGTTGGCGCCAGTCTGGCGGCCGAGCTGATGCTCACGGGTGCGTTCATCGATGCGCCGCGCGCCCTGTCGCTCGGCCTGGTGAGCCGGGTCGTGCCCGACGCGGAGCTGGAAGCGGCCGCATTGCCGCTGATCGACGCCATGCTGACGACCGCGCCCTTGGGGCTGCGGCTGACCAAGGAGTGCCTGCGAATGAGCATCGATGCCCCGAGCCTAGAGGCGGCGATCGCGATGGAGGACCGCAACCAGGTGCTGTGTTCCTCCGGGCCCGACTTTCAGGAGGGCATGACAGCTTTCTTCGAGCGGCGGCGCCCGGCCTACGCCAGCACCTTGGAGCAGGGGCAGTGAGCAGCGGCCCCGACATTGCGGCCAAGGTCGAGCAGTTCGTGCGCGACACCGTCGTTCCCTACGAAGGCGATCGCCGCCGCACGCCGCACGGCCCGAGCGACGAACTTGTGCAGGAGCTTCGCGGCTTGGCGCGGGGGGCCGGAGTGCTGACGCCGCACATCCTGGCGGACGGCGCGCATCTCAGCCACCGGGACACCGCGCTGGTGCTGCAGGCGGCGGGGCTGTCGCCGCTGGGCCCGCTGGCCGTTAACGTGATGGCGCCGGACGAGGGTAACATGTACCTCCTCGGCAAGGTTGCCAGCGCGGAGCAGAAGCAACGCTTCTTGGCGCCGCTGGTGTCGGGAGAGGCACGATCCGCCTTCTTCATGACAGAGCCGGCGGCCGATGGCGGCGCGGGATCCGACCCGTCCATGCTGCAGACCACCGCGCGGCAGGACGGCAACCATTGGGTGATCGATGGCCGCAAGGCGTTCATCACCGGCGCGGACGGGGCCAGCGTCGGCATCGTTATGGCGATGGCGGAGGCGGGCGCCTCCCTGTTCCTGGTCGATCTGCCCGACCCCGCAATCCGCATCGAACGAGTGCTGGACACCCTCGACTCGTCGATGCCTGGAGGCCACTCGATCGTCGCCATCGAAGGGCTGCGAGTGCCCGCGGACCAGATGCTCGGCAACCCCGGCGACGGCTTCAAGCTGGCGCAGGTGCGGCTGGCCCCGGCGCGCCTGACCCATTGCATGCGCTGGCTCGGCTCGTGCCGCCGGGCACAAGAGATCGCCACCGAATATGCTTGCCGCCGGCAGGCGTTCGGCAAGTCGCTCGTCGATCACGAGGGAGTGGGCTTCATGCTCGCCGAGAACCTCATCGACTTGAAACAGGCCGAGCTGATGATCGACTGGTGCGCGGGCGTCCTCGACGATAATCACCTCGGCACCTCCGAAAGTTCCATGGCCAAGGTCGCGGTCAGCGAAGCTCTGATGCGGATCGCTGACCGCTGCGTGCAGGTAATGGGTGGCACCGGCGTCTCGGGCGACGCGGTGGTAGAGCAGGTGTTCCGCGAAGTGCGAGCGTTCCGCATCTATGACGGACCTACCGAAGTGCACAAATGGAGCCTGGCCAAGAAGATCAAGCGCGAGTGGAAGGCGGCGCAGGGATGAGCCTTGCCACGGCCGTCCGTCCCGGCTTCGAGATCGACGCGGCAGCGTTGTCTTCATGGATGGCGGAGCATGTCGAGGGTTTCGCCGGCCCGCTCCGGATCGAACAGTTCAGCGGCGGCCAGTCGAACCCCACATTCAAGCTCACCACGCCAAGCACCCGCTACGTCTTGCGGCGCAAGCCTGTGGGCCAGCTGCTCAAGGGCGCGCATGCGGTGGACCGCGAGGCCCGGGTGCTCCAGGCCGTCGAGCGCGCCGGGTTGCCTGTCCCGCACGTGCACGCGCTGTGCACCGACGACGAGGTCATCGGCTCCTGGTTCTACGTCATGGACCTAGTGGAAGGCCGGATTCTCTGGAACGGCGGATTTCCCGACCTCCACCCGGAGCAGCGGGCCGCACACCAAGACGCGATGGGCAAGGTGCTGGCCGCGCTCCACCTGCTCGATCCGGAGGAGATCGGGCTCGGCGACTACGGCCGGCACGGCAACTACCTGCAGCGGCAAGTCGCTCGCTGGTCCCGGCAATATGGGGAAGATGCGGCCGCCGGGCGCACCGCAGACATGGACTTTCTGGTCGAGTGGCTGCCGCATCATCTACCGGCGGACAGCGAAACCCGGGTCGTGCACGGCGACTACCGAATCGACAACATCGTCTTTTATCCCACCGACGCGCCCGTCGCTGCGGTTCTCGACTGGGAGCTGTCCACCCTCGGCGAGCCAGCGGTCGACTTCGCCTACAACCTCATGATGTACCGGGTCCCGTCGGCGCTTCCCTGGGGCCTTGCCGATCGCGATCTTGGAGAACTCGGGCTGCCGAGCGAGGCGGAGTATGTGGCTGCCTACCTCCGACGGACCGGCCGGGCGGGGATCCCGCACCTGGACGTCTATCTCGCATTCAACCTCTTCCGGCTCGCGGCGATCATCCATGGGATCAAGGGACGACTGATCCGCGGAACAGCGGCGTCCGCCGACGCCGCCACGATGGTGGAGCGCATGGACTTGCTAGCTGGCATCGCGCGGGAGATTGCCGAACAGGTGAGGACTTAGCATGGCGATCCGCTTCGACTACTCGGGCAAGACGGTGCTCGTCACCGGCGGCTCGCAAGGTATCGGCCTGGCAATCGCACAGGCGTTTGAAGCCGCGGGAGCGGTGGTTCACATCACCGGCACGCGGGCTGGAATGGGCGATTACGAGGCGGACCTCGGCGCGTTCACCTATCACCGCGTGCGGCTACAATCCGCTGATGAGCGCCGGGACCTGACCCAAGCCCTTCCGGTGCTCGACGTGCTGGTCAACAACGCCGGCAAGGCGCGGAGCGACGAATATGAGGAGGAGGGCTATCGCGATGTCCTTGAAGTCAACCTGAACGCGCTTGTTGACCTCAGCTACCGGTTCAAGGACCGGCTCGCCGCCACTCGTGGAGCGATCGTCAACGTCGGTTCGCTGGCCAGCTTTATCGCCCTGCGCGACCGGCCAGCCTACACCGCCAGCAAGGCAGCCGTCCTGGGTTTCACCCGTTCGATCGCTGACATGTGGGCCAAGCACGGCATCCGCGTGAACATGATCGCCCCGGGCTTCATCGAAACCCAGATCATCGGCTGGGCCAAGGCTGACGAGGACATGCACCAGGGCTTTCTGCGCAGCATTCCGGCCCGCCGGTTCGGTCAGCCGGAAGAAGTCGCGGCCGCGGTCCTGTTCCTCGCGGCTCCCGAGGCGGAGTACATCCGCGGGCAGAGCCTCGTGATCGACGGCGGTTACCTGCTGCGGTGATCGGCAGTGCGGCTCACGCCGCGGCTGCCGTGCGGTGCTGAACGAGCTGCCCAAGGCGGCGGTCGATGATGCCCTCGGCCTCCGCCACGATGCGCTCTACCAGCTGCTTGACCGTCGGCACGTCGTGGATCAGGCCCTGCACCATGCCGGCTGTCCAGATCCCGTGCTCGGGATCGCCGTTGACCAGCCCCTCGCGACCGCGGGTGCCTTTCACCAGGTGTGAGATGGCGTCGAAGGGGCTGCCGTCCCGCTCGATGCGGACAGCCTCGACCGCCACCATGTTCTTGGCCACCCGTGCGGTGTTGCGGTAGCTGCGGAACAGCAGCTCGGTCGCTCGCTCGTCATTCTCGACGATGGCCCGTTTGATCCCGTCGTGGATCGGCGCTTCGACCGTGGCGCAAAAGCGCGTGCCCATGTTGACGCCGTCCGCTCCAAGCGCCAGCGCCGCCACCAGCCCGCGTCCGTCACCGAAACCGCCGCTCGCCAGCATCGGTACCCTGACCTTGTCGGCGGCCGCCGGGATCAGGATAAGGCCCGGAATGTCGTCCTCACCCGGGTGACCGGCACATTCGAAGCCATCGATGGAGATGGCGTCCACGCCCATCCGCTCGGCGGAAAGCGCATGGCGAACGGCGGTGCATTTGTGGATGACCTTGATGCCATGCGCCTTGAACGCGTCGACATGCTCCTGCGGCTTGTAGCCGGCCGTCTCAACTGCCGTAACGCCGGACTCGATGATGGCGTGCCGATACTCCACATAGGGCGGGGGATTGATTGACGGTAGAATCGTCAGGTTCACGCCGAACGGCTTGTCGGTCAGCGAGCGGCAACGCTGTATCTCCTGCGCCAGCGCCTCGGGCGTCGGCTGCGTTAGCGCGGTAAGGAAGCCGAGCGCGCCGGCATTCGCCACTGCGGCGACGAGCTCGGCCGTGCCGACCCACTGCATGCCGCCTTGAGCGATGGGATGCTCGACGCCGAACAATTCGGTGAACCGCGTTATGAGCATAATCAACGACCTTTCCACAGCGGTTTGCGCTTTTGGCGAACGCTTGCGGGCCTTCCCGGCTGTCACCCGATCGGAAGAGCGCGCGCACGGCCGGGTAGCGGTCCTGAGCGCGGTAGGCCGCTTCCAGCACCGGCTCGTCGAGACCCTGCTGAACGACCTGCTTCGATGCGCGCAGCGACATGGGCGACAGCTCCAGCATAGTTGCGGCAAGCTGCCGCGCCACGGTCATCAGCTCGGCAACGGGCACCACTTCATACACGAAACCGAGGTCCTTGCCCTCCGCGGCTGCGACCCGGCGTCCGGTAAGTACCATGCCCATCGCGCGCTTGAGCCCGATCTGACGCGGAAGGCGGTGAAGCCCGCCGGCCAGCGCGGCCAGCCCGACGCGCGGTTCGGGCAAGGCGAACACCGCCGTGTCGGCCGCGACGATCAGGTCGCAGGCGAGCGCGATCTCGAAGCCGCCACCCATCGCCACGCCGTTCACCGCCGCGATCACTGGTTTGTCGAGGTCGAAACGCGCCGTGAGGCCAGCGAAGCCGGTCGTGGGAACTTCAACCAGTTCGCCGCGTCCCATCCGGCGTGCCGTGTCCTTGAGATCGTTGCCTGCCGAAAAGGCCCGGTCCCCGGCTCCGGTGAGGATCGCTACCCACTGCTCGGAGTCCGCCGCAAACTCGTCAAACACTTCGGCCAGTTCGGCGTTCGCGTCCGGGTGGACGGCGTTCATGGCCTCGGGACGATCAATGGTGACGATCGTCAGGTGACCCTCGCGCTTCACCTGGCAGAAGCGCCGCGGCTGCCGGGCCGGTTCAGCGCCGATCGTCCACACAGGTTTGCCGAACACGTCCGTTCGCACGTAACCTGTTGCACCCACGGCGCTCCGGTCCAGCGAAGTGAGCAGCGCTATACTCTCCCGATCATCTGCGCGTACCCGAGCCATGACACGGGCATCGTCCGGAGTGCGGCCGATCACCACCCCCTGCAGCGGCTCGCCATCGCGCGCGTAAGTAACGGTATAGGTCTCGATCGTTACCGAGCCCCGGTAGCCTTCGACCAGCGGCGGCACGGATCCGCGGGCTGCATCCGCCCCGGCTTGCACCGAGTGTTCAAGGGAAAGCGGCGAAGGGGGAGGGGCGGCGCTGACCACCAGGCTCTGGTGCTTGTTGACGTAACCGCCTTGTCCATAGAGCAACCCGACCTCGTTGGGGTTGGCACGCAGGACCCGGGTCATCGCCGCGACCGCATGGGACATATAATTGTTGAGAGGGCCTCCGAAGAAGGTCAGCCCACCGGTTACTGTAGGGGCCGTGCTGGCATCTTCGAGTCCGAGCTCGCGCAGAGCCATGCGGGGCACCACGGGGAAGCAGCTGTAGAGCTCCAGGCGATCGAACCGCCGGGCATCGCCGCCCACGAGCTCCACAGCCCGTTGCAAGACGGCAGCCTGTGCAGCGGAATGGACGTAATTGTCGCGCTGAAGATAGTCCTCAGGCTCAACAGCATGCGCCCCGCCCCAGATGTGGATCAGCTTGCTATCGGCGATGCCCAGCAACCGCGCGCGATGCAGGCTGGTAACGATGACCGCCGCCGACTGGTTTACCACGGGGTTCGCCACCATCAGCTTCGGGTAGGGCCAAGCGATCATCCGATTGTCCGGGGCAAGCGTTGCAATTGCTTCAGCACTCGGCGCGCTGCGGATCCAGGCGTACGGGTTGTCGGCCGCGACCGCGGCGAAGCGCGCCCACAGCGATGCGTCGGCAGCACGCCCTTGCGCCGGAGACTCATCCCATGCCGCTTGCGTTGCAACCTCATAGAAGGGGTAGATGTGCGCTGGGTCGGTCACGCCAAGCGCGACAGCCACCGGGCTCATTTCGAAGCGGCTTGACGGAAATCGGACCGTCTCTTCTTGCGCTGCGGCCGGAGTCCAGGGCAGCCTTGCCCCAATTTTGCGGGCCTGAGCACGGGCGTGGCCTGCCTCTCCGCCGACGATCGCCGCCATCAGCGGCTCACCGCGTGCAATCCGGAGCGCCGCCTCGTGAACGAGGCGAACTGGCGTCTCGCCGCCCATGCTGGCGTTGGTCTGTTCGGCCGGCGCTATGTTCAATCGCGTACAGAGCAGCGCAACAGGGTCGCGATACCGCCAGCTCACCAAGCCAATGAGTTCAACACTGGTCAGCTGTTCGATCAGCGGCACGCCCGCATCAACCTCGCAGGCGCGAAGCGCGTCCGCCATGAGTTCAACAGGCTCCAACCCCTGCTTGGGAAGCTCCGGACGATCAACTCGTTCACCCACTGCGGCGATAACCGGTATTCTTGAAAGATCGGACATGCTTCCCTTGATCCTGTCTGATTGAAGAGGAGAAGCTAGCCCGCGCCAGCAGCCGCGAGTGGCGCGTTGGGCTGATCGAAGAACGGAACCCTCACAACGCTCGCGAACAACGGTGCAGCCATCAGCGCGAGCCCAGCCCAGACGTAGAAAGCTAGCTGGTAAGAACCGAGCCAGTCACGGGTGGCATTGAATAGGACCGGCCCAATTCCGGTGCCGATGTAGAGCATGACAATGCCGAGCACGGCGTAGATGCTGCCGAAGCAGCGGCGACCGAAGATCTTGATCGTGCAATAGGCCAGGCCGTCTGCCTCGGCGCCGACTGATACGCCGAAAACAAGGAGGGCCGGGATCAAGTACGTCCCTCCACCCAACCCCAGCATCACAAAGGCGGCAGCTTCGGCGACCAGCACAATAGCCAACAATATCGCCACGTGAACGCGCGCCCTATCGATGATCATCCCACCAAAGAGGCGGCCGACCACGGTGGCTGCTCCGAACAGGCCGGCGGCGGAGGCCGCGTCGGCGCGGCTAAGGCCGTCGCTCGTCAGAAACGGAATCAGGTTGACCGAGACACCGCCGACACAGACGCCGTATAGGATAGTGCCGGCCGCGAGCACCCAGAAGACTGACCGCCGCATCGCCTCGCCGCGCGTTGCGCCGTCACTCGAAACCAGCTCTCTACCGGTGGCCGAGCTTCCCTCGCGTAGCCAGGCGACGAGCAGCGGCAGGACCGCGAGCGGAAGCAAGGCCAGAGCTGCGAACGCCTGTCGCCAGCCGAAGCTATCTATGATGGCCTGCATGAGGCGCGGACCGAACACTGCGCCAAGTCCAAGTCCAACTGACATCAGGCCAAGCGCGGTGCCCAGACCAAGGTCGAACCGGCTGTTGACTACTCGGCCATAGGTGATCGCACTGGTGCCGGCCCCGATCGCACCGAGAGCCAGCGCGCCGACGTAGAAACCCGTGAGATCCTTCGTCAAACTACTCACTGCTAACAGCGCCGCCGTAAGGCTTGCGAGCGCCGTCAGGATGACCCTTCGCGCGCCTACACGGTCGGCAATCGCGCCAACCACGGGCGCTGACAGGACACAACCAAAACTCCACGCCAGAGACCAGCCAGTGACTTGCGTTAGCGATGCTCCGAACTCTGCTGAAACGGGACCGATGAACGCGCCGATCGAGTAAGACGGTATGGCGCTGACCCACATGCCGAGGATCACTGCCAGCATTGCGCGCCATGAGCGGACGAACTCCCCTCCGATCTCGAATCGAGTGTGCGCCATGCTCTCCACTTCCTTGATGTCGGAGCATCAGGTGACACGGATGCTGCAATATCTAACGCCATTAGGCAACTAGCGGTGCGAGGCCGGTGGTTCGGGCCGAGTACTCGTACTATTGACCGGGGCTAGGCCCCGTTAGCGAGCAACTCGCTCAAAGCGGCCAATTAGAACTATTCAGTCCAGCAAGCGCCCTGGCTCAATCTCCAGCGGTCCCGCTAACTTCTCCAGCACGCGGACAGTCGGATTGCGGGAGCCACGCTCTAGGTCGCTGATATAAGTCCGATAGATGCCAGCTTCGTCGGCAAACTGCTCCTGGCTCCAGCCCCTTTCCTTCCTGAGCCGCCGTATATTGCAAGCAAGGCGCTGCAGGATATCCACGAGCTAGAGGGTGGGTCGGTGTAGACCATCGATCTACAGACGATGAGTGACATCTGACTTGACTGGTGTTGGCGAAGCAAGCGACTGCCCTGTCCATTGACACTCATCGTCGACAGCGCAGGTGGCATGCCTTTCACGTTCAACCAGCTCCTAACTGAGGTGGGCCTTGATCCTAGAGACGTGCGGCTGCTTCGCCATCAGACACCGCTGACCGACAAGCGCTCTCTTCTTGATGTGTGGCGCAGCGAGCGAGGGATGTTCGAGGACTATCAAAGCCTTCAGCTCACAGCCAAGCGGGCGAGCTTCGTACGGCCATACTGGGCTGCCTTCTTTGGTACCTGGGACGGTCGGACCCTCTTTGCGGGCGTCTATCAGGCTGGTGAGCCCAAGCCCGTCCTCAAGGCAGTCGAGGTGCTGCTTACGGGCGTGACAGAACCGGCGAATTCGGTCGACAGGTATCCCACCAAGCTCACCGCGCACCTGATGGAATACTCAGAGCGACTGTACATCGACTGGGGAGGGGGCAGCTCGGGTAAGCGCAGCTGGTCGCAGCGGGCCGAAGCTCAGAACAAGATCGTCACCGAGTTGCACGTCGGTGCGGCCGAGGAGCCTTTCCCTGGATACATGAACCTTACAGCTCCGCTTTCCGCCATCAGTGAGGTTTCGCCTAGCTGGGTGCAGCGATTGTCCGAGGCGAAGGGCGTTTACCTCTTGGCCTGCCCGCGGAATGGTGAGCTTTACGTGGGTTCAGCAAGTGGCGCCGGAGGGTTCTGAAGCCGATGGCAAGAGTATCGACGTAACGGTCACGGCGGCAACGTTGCGCTGATCGGCCGTGAGCTGACCGACTGGCGGGTCAGTATCCTGCAGGTGGCCGGCTCGACGGACACGCTGGATGATGTTCTGAGAGCTGAGCAGCTCTGGAAGGCGAAGCTTCAGACCGGCGTCTTCGGGCTGACGAGGAATTGATCACTTTGGCTGGTATCCGTCGTTGGAGGCACAGTGGTTTAGGCTTGGTCGGCTCGACAGACGAGTGCCGGCGCTGCGTTCAGATTAGCTCCGAAACGAGGAAATGATCATGGTGTTTGGGCGCTCAGAGTGCCAGGCCAGCATCTGTGACATAGCATCGATCTGATCATCATGCCTTCCACTTGGAAAGCCCCGCACCTCCGCCAAGAAGTGGTCAAGCCAAGGCGCTTCGGGCGGCAACAAGACCAGACCGCCTTCAACCTTCGCTGATTGAACGTGAACCCGCGTCTCTTTGTCGTAGAGTCCGGGATCGTATGCGACTACAGGAAGGCCGTCCGATTGAACGCGAAGGTCCTGGATTAGGCTCTGACCGCTTCCTTTGTCTTCAATCAGAATCGTGTCCGCTCGCAGCCGCTGCGCATAGTCGATCACGGTGGCCTTCAGAACCGGATATTCGACCCGCCTGCGCCAGACCTCCAGCAGGTAGTAGCGCCCCCCGCGATCCTCCACACGAGGATAACCGACCAGTCGTTGTGAGCGCCGGCTTTGTAAGCAGTGTCGATGCTAAGGACCGTCTGCCCGTCCGGAATATCGTTATACGTGCCGAACCAGGCGACCTTGATCGCGTCGCCATCAACAGGAACCGGCGCCTGCTGGTACTGGGCCGCGAAGTCCCGTGAGCCCATGGCCACCTTAAGCTTCTCAAGGACTGAAGGCGGCTCTCGAACGGGGTCGAGGGCCTCGCCGGCGAGCCGCCGGTGGAAGCGCAGTGGATTCTTCGACAGCAAGATGTTTTCGTCCTGCTCGGCAATCGCAGGCACATTCAGGTGCAGCCATTGCCCTGAAGGCAGGAGCTTGCCCGTGAGATCATCCTAATGCTGCCGCTGCTGGACGAGGATGATGCCGCCTCGGCTCTTGTCATCGAGACGGGTGAAGAGGGTGTTGTTGGTCCACTCCCACATTGAGTTTCTGGTTGCCTCGGAATGAAGATCACCGCTCTTCATCGGATCATCGATGATGATGAGGTCGCCGCCCTTGCCGGTGAGGGTGCCGCCGGTTGACGTCGAGATCCGAAAGCCGCCGCGGGACGTGTAGATTGCGTCGGCCGGCGCGCGGGGTGAAATCCAGGTCGAGGAAAAAGGGCACGGTACCACGCGCTCTGCATAACCTGCCTGGTCTGGCGCCCGAACATGATCGAAAGTTCGTTGCTGTATGAGATCGTGATGATCCTCAGTGTGGGATCCCGCCCGAGCAGAAAGGCGGGAAGCGCTACTGTCGCGAAGGTCGACTTGGCTGAACGTGGAGGAACGTTGATGATCAGGCGGTCGTGCACCCGCTCTAAGGCAACGATCCCGAGGTAGGTCGACATGGCCTCGTGAAGCCAGCTTTGATGAAAGGTTCGGCCCGGGTTCAGTTCGCGGACCACACGCAAGGCGAACGACAGGAAATCATTTCGAAGCAGCGCCTCGTAGAGGCGGGCATCGGATACGGTCATTCTTCGCTGCCGCCGCCATCGGTGGTCTTAGCAGACGGGCCAGACGCCAGCAGACCCCGCGCAAAGGCCTGTGCAAGGATCTCTGCATCCTCCTCGAGAAGTCGGTCGATCGCGGACGCTTGCACTTCCGGCGGAGTAAACTCGCGTAGCCGACTCAGATAGCTCTCACGCGCACGTGCGTCGCCCTTGGTTGCCTGCTGCGCCTCCTGCCGAATGATGGCCTCCTTGCGGGAAACACGCCTCTTCTTGCCGTCCTGAACGAGGGTGACGGAGGCCTCCGCCGTCTCGTTATAAATAGAGGCGAGGCTCTTAGCGCCCTTAGGCCGACCCGGCCGCTGTCGACCATCGCCAGAGGCGAATTGGGTGCGCTTGGACCCTTCCGAACTACCACGCCCGTCTGGAAGACCCTCCTTGGTGAACTTAGGCTGCTTCGCCATTGCCGCCCTCTCTCGAACGCTCTTCCGCCACCGCTCTATAGGGCTGACCAGTGACCTCAAGGATCGGGTCGCTTACGCCCAGGCCCGACCAGCGCCGCAGGGCGGTATCGACGTACGAGGGGGACAACTCGCAAAGGCAAGCACGCCTCCCAACCTTCTCGGCCGCGATCATCGTGGTGCCGCTGCCGCCGAAGCTGTCAAGGATCAGGTCACCTTCGGCGCTCGCGTCGAGCATCAAGTCTGCGATGAGCGCGACATTCTTGACGGTCGGGTGAAGTGCTGGCGCCTTTTTGCGCCCACCGCTCGTCATCACGCCCGGATAGTGGAGGACGTTGGTGCGGTTGCGACCCCACTTGCCCAGTTCGATGTTATTGCGGGCTGGTGCTGAGCCGTGCTTAAAGACGTGAATGTCTTCATGGGCACTGCGATAAAGGCTCCCCATGCCGCCCACTGGCTTCACCCACACAAGCCGGTTCTTGTAGCTGAAGCCGACCTCCTGAGCTGCGCGGACAATCTCAACATTGTGGGCGCCAGTCCATGAATGTGTAGATCAGCGCACCATCCATGAGGTGCGAGGCCAAAGCCCCAAGGAACTGGGACAAGAAGCTGGTGAACTCAGCCGAGCTCATCTCACCTGCTCCCATGACGAAATCGGTATGCTTGCCGGTGCTCGAGAAGAATCTGGTGGGCAGGGCGTAAGGCGGATCTGTGATCACCTGATGGACCGGTCCATCACCAACCAAGCTCGTGATGTTCTGAGGCAAGGTGGCGTCGGCGCACATTAAGCGGTGACGCCCACACAACCAGAGATCGCCCAGGCGCGACACTGATAGATGATCGGGCCCGGGCTCGCTTGCATCGTCCAGATCATTGAGCTGCTCGGTCCTAAGCCGACCCTGCATCGTGTCGATCTCGGCAACACTGAAGCCGCTGTCCTCGAGGACAACCTCGTCATCGGCGAGGCGCAGCTCTCCGAACACCTCTACGAGCGCTTCTTCGCACCAGTCGGTGTCCTCTCCGATCTTGTCCTCGAAGATGCGGAACAGCTCCAGCTGCTCGCGCGTGAGATGGGACAGAGCAATGACCGGTACGGTCTCCAGCTTGAGCGCCATGGCTGCGTCGAGGCGGGCGAAACCACTAACCAGTTCATTCTGGTCATCTACCAGGAGGGGGACGTTGAAGCCCCACTTGCTGATAGCCGCCTGAAGCTTCGCGAGCTGGCTCTTGCTGTGCTTCCGCACTCGCCGCCGACTAGTGCCGATCGCCGAGGGGCTTACATACTCTGTGCTGAGCTGTAGCCCTCCGAAATTGTTCTGCAGGGAATGAAGCTTGCCAGTGCCCATGAACGCGCTCCCGAGTTGAGACAGAAACCAGAGCCTTGGAACGGGCTGCTTGCGCTGGTCCTTGCTCCGCTCAGCGCGCGCGCATGAGTTAAGCTAGGTAGCACTGATCATCGTCTTCTCGTTCGCGCCGAATCAATCGGCACAAGTCAACATACGTCTCTCTAGCTGACCAATACAAGCCCAATCTTTTCTGGTCAGAATCAATAGAGCCTGACGATGGAAAGGCGGCTCTCCTTGTGCTCGACCTTTACGGGGCACAACTTTACTTCTCTAGCTTTGTAGCTTCGTCAGCAACGTCGGCATGAGTGCTGGTCATTACAGCAGGGCTGCCCAACTCTTATGCAACTTTTCCAATTTGTTTTCCGTTAAGGTAGTGCGATGCCCTGCCGCTGCGCCCTTTAGAGAACGCCTGGGAAGCCGGTTTCAGCGCTTGCCGCACTCGCGATTTCTCCACTTGTCACCACTTTAATGTGGAGATTGCACTAGAGACAGGTTCGCTCACGACTGAAAGGCGCACCACTCCTTTCATGATGCAGTTCCCTGAGCGTGTGGGGCTCACGAGCGCAGAGCGACAAAGCCTGCTCCGTTGATTGCGGGCCGCTTTCATCCTGGCGATGACTCGCTCGAGGTTGCTCTAGTCCGATTGTCCCGCTTGATCGAGGTGATCGGTTGTCGCCGGGAGCGACCGAACGGTGCAACGGTTTGATATATTCTTCGATGCCCAAGGCAGACGGGCGCCCTTCTAACGCATGTAGCAGATGTGCCTGTCGCCGCCGGGCGCCGCGCTGCAGCGGGGAAGACACAGGCGGACCCGGACATTCACTAGTAAGATAATTAGTGTTGTGCTCGCATCCGAATCGAGGCACCGAAAAATGACTGTGCGTCATGTGCGACCTTGAGGAGCGGATCATGGGAACTTGCAGCCGGCTTGTTGGCGTCTCGATGTTTGCGTTGTTTTGGGCTGGTGCAGCCAGCGCGCAGACTCCGCCGGCTGATCCCGGGGCAAGCACCGCGCAGGCGGAAGAGCCGGCGCCGGCACAGGGCGAGGTCATCGTCACTGCGCGCCGCCGCAACGAGAGTCTTCAGCGCACGCCGCTGTCCGGTTCGGTGCTGTCGGGCACCGACCTGGCCAACAAGGGCGTCGCCAATGTGGATGCGCTGCAGTTCGCGACTCCCAGCGTGGTGGTCAACAACTTCGGCCAGGGCATCGATTTCAACGTGCGCGGTATTGGCAAAGGCGAGCACAACACGCAAACCGCGACCGGCGTGATCACCTATCGCGACGGTGCGCCGACTTTCCCCGGCTACTTCCAAGGGGAGCCTTATTACGACATCGCCAACATCCAAGTGCTGCGCGGCCCGCAGGGAACGATCGTTGGCCAGAATGCCACCGGCGGCGCCGTGTTCGTCAACAGCAATGACCCGATTATCGGCGGCGGCTACCGCGGCTACATCAGCGCCAACGTCGGCAATTACGCCGAGTTCGGCGTGCAGGGCGCAGTGAACCTGCCGGTCAGCGACACCTTCGCAGCGCGCGTGGCGCTGTTCGGGACCAGGCGCGACGGCTTCTACGACATCAAGGGGCCCAACGGCACCAAATACACCGGCAACAATGGCGACGTTCGCCAGATCGCCGGACGGATCAGCCTGTTGTGGAAGCCGACGCCGCAGCTGACGATCCTGTCGAAGACCGACCTCGATTACCTGGACTTTGGCGCTTACGTGGCGACGCCGTACCAGAACTACCGGCCCGTGGGCGTCGCGCCGCTCACCACCTACAGCGACCTGTTCGACCTGTCGCTGAACTCGCCGCAGGAAGCGCGCGACAAGTTCTATCGCAGCATCCTGCGCGTGAACTACCAGTTCGACAACGGCCTCCAGCTGCGTTCGGTCAGCGGCTACTCGCGCGGCAATACCAAGTACCGCGCCGACCTCGATGGAACGGCGCGCGTCGCGACCGGGCCCGGAGTCACTCCCGTTATCCTGCCGACGGCCGACCGCACCTTCTTTGACAACCTTAACGAGCGGCAGATATCGGAGGAGCTAACCCTGATTTCGCCCGATACGGCGCGTATCAGCTACCTGGTTGGCATATTCGGTGTGTGGAACAAGTATGATTTCCTGCCGCCATTTCAGTTCGTCAGCGACAATTCGTCGCTTCCCGGGCCCGCGAGCGAGTACCGGCTCCAAGGGATCAATCCCAATCGCTCGCTCGCAGCATTCGGTCAGCTTGGCTTTGCGATAACGCCGGCCCTGAAGCTGGAGCTGGGCGGACGCTACACCACCAGCCGCAGCCGCAACGACATCGACATCCTGCAGTTCGGCGTGCCGATCACTGCGGAGCAAAAGACCAAGTCCAACAACTTTTCGTACAAGGCGTCGCTGGGCTGGACCGCCGACGCGAACAACTTCTTGTATGCCTTTGTCGCGACCGGCTTCAAGCCGGGGGGCCTCAACCCGCCCGTGGGTCTGCCTGCTCCGAATTCCTTCAAGGAAGAGACCGTCCGGTCCTACGAAGCGGGCTGGAAGAGCAGTTTCGCTAACCGCCGCATCCGCACCACGTTGAGCGCTTTCTATAACGCTTATGACGACTTCCAGGTCATCATCGCCAACCCGGACTTTCCGGTGTTCGGAACGGAAATCAACGTACCGAACACGACCAAGATCTACGGGTTCGAAGCCGAAGCCCAGGCGCGTTTCGGTGCCCTCAGCTTCGACATCGGCGGCAACGTTACGCGCAGCAGCATCGGCGAATTCTTTGCCGTCGATCCGCGCCGCGGCATCATCACGGTTGCACCTTGTGATCCCGAGACCGGTCCCGGCAATGCTGCCTGCGTCAACCTCAAGGGCCGCGATCAGACCTATGCGCCGAAGTTCACATTCAATGTGGGGGCCTCGTACGAGATCCCGCTGGGTAACGGTTCAAAGCTTACGCCCCGAATTAATTACGGGCATATCGGCCCGCAATGGGCGACGCTGTTTGAGACCCGTACCTTCGGCGACCGGATCGAGGATCGCAACATCGTCAATGCGCAGCTCGCCTACGGCAACGGCGGCCTGACCGTGACGGCCTACGCCACCAACCTGACGGATCAGCACTATCCCGCGGCGCTCAACAGCGGCCTGTACTTCGCCGGCGCTCCGCGGCAGTATGGCCTCAAGGTATTGCAGGCGTTCTAGGCACCCGAATTGCGGAGGGGTGTCGCCTGCGCTGGCGCTCACCCCGCATCTTCCCGAAAGGCGACCATGCAGCGCTTTCCGCTGACCGTGGACAAGTTCCTCGATCATGCCGCCAAGTGGTTCGGCCAACAGGAGGTCGTGTCCGCCAGGGGCGACCGCACGGTGGAACGGGCCACCTATGCCGAGCTCCGTGAACGGTCGAACCGGCTCTCGGGTGCGTTGCAGTCGCTGGGCGTGAAGGTTGGCGACAGGATTGCGACCCTGGCGTGGAACAGTCGCCACCATTTCGAAATCTATTATGCGGTCATGGGCATGGGTGCGGTCTGCCACACGCTCAATCCGCGCCTGACCGCAGCGCAGTTGGCGGCGATGATCAACGAGGCCGACGATCGCGTCCTGGCGATTGCGGCGGACTTGCTTCCCCTCGCGGGCGAGGTGCTGCGGAGCTGCGGCGGGGTGCGGCAGGTGATCGTGCTGGACCTTCCGCCCAATGCCGGCAGCGAAGGTGATGCGGTAGCTTTGGACGCTCTGCTGGCTCGATGCGGCGCCGCCGTGCCCTGGGGCGAGTTCGACGAGGAAACGGTGGCCGGGCTCTGCTACACTTCGGGCACTACCGGCGCGCCCAAGGGTGTCGAGTACACCCACCGCTCCAACTATCTCCATACGCTTCGCGCGCTCGGTGCCGATGCGGTGGCACTGACGGCTCGCGACACGCTGCTGCTGGCGGTGCCGATGTTCCATGCCAATGGCTGGGGCCTGCCCTTCGCTGCGGCGGCGGCGGGCACGAAACTGGTGCTGCCGGGACGGCAGCTCGACGGGGACAGCCTGGCCAAACTGATCCGTGATGAGGGGGTGACGATCGCGGTTGGGGTTCAAACGATTTGGATCGGCCTGGTCGACGCGCTGGAGCACCGCGGTGAGACCGTCCCGGACCTTGAACGCGTGCTGATCGGCGGCGCGCCCTGTCCGCCGGCCTTGCTCGAGCGGCTGACCGCCTCGCTGGGTGCGCGGGTTCAGACCAGCTGGGGGATGACCGAACTGTCGCCAATCGGCACGCTGTCGCCACCCGGAGTGGAGCCCGTCGCGGGCACCGCGGGCCGCCCGCCGATCGGCATTGACCTAAAGCTGACCGATGCGGACGGGCGCACCCTGCCCGATCAGCGCGGCGTGCTCGGCCACCTCAAGGTGCGCGGCGCCAGCGTGCTCGAGCGCTATCTGGGTGCGGACAGCGATGCGCTGGATGATGAAGGATATTTCAACACCGGCGACTTGGCGGTCATCGATGAAGCGGGCACTCTGACCATCTCGGGCAGGGCCAAGGATCTGATCAAGTCGGGCGGAGAGTGGATCAACCCTGCCGAGATTGAGGCGATTGTTGGAGCCGATCCGTCGGTGCGCCACGTGGCGGTGATCGCGCGTTCGGACCCGAAATGGGGCGAGCGCCCGGTGGTGATCGTGGAGCGCGATCCAGGCGGCGAGCGCACTGACCTCTTGGCCCTGCTCCGCGGGAGGGTAGCCGACTGGTGGCTTCCCACCGAGTTGATCGAGGTGCCGACCATGCCGCTCGCGGCCACCGGCAAGATCGACAAGCTGGCCCTTCGGCGGACCTACGACCAAGCCGCGGTCACCGCCGCGGCGTGATCGGTTACTTGCAGCCTGCCGTTGCTGGTGGCAGCTCCGGCGCGTTCAGTCCGACGTTCCAGTTCCAGCCATCCCGGTTGGCGGCCCGGCGGCGGCACATCACGCTTTCGTTGAGCTCGAACATGCCCGGGAACAGGTTCCGGCGCATTCTCACCGACGGTCCGAACCAGGCGTAGTTGCGGGCGCGCCCATAGGCCAGCCAAGCGGGCGCCAGCCGCGCGGACGGGCGGAGGTCACGCGTGAAGCTGGCCCAATAGTCGATCATGGCGTCGGAGAACGCCCGTTCCGACGCAGGGTCGGGGACCTTGGGCCAGCGCGGCGGCGTGCGGTCGAACGTGCCGAACACGTACGGCAGTTCGCTGGCGTGAAAGGCATGAAGGTCGGCGCTGTCCGCTGCCGGATAGCCGTGATCGAACAGGTACAGGAACGATGGTTGGCCGATCGCCGCCTGCTTTCGCGCAACGCGCTCCGACGTCCAGCCATAAAGGGCGTCACGCGTCGTCGCGAGCATGCTTTGGGTGTGGTTCGCCGAGGGATAGAGCCGCAAGAACGGGGGCGCGAGATCGCCGTACCGCGCGCGGATCGTCTGCTCGTACGCCTGCGCCGAAGCAGGCGCCTTGGGTGCGAGCATTCGCAGCGAGCGGATCTCGCCCTGGTTGAAGCCCACCAGCACGGGCACGTGCGCCTGCTGCCCGGCATCGAAGGTGTCCACCATCTGCCGCTCCAGGACGCCGCCGTCGATCGTTCCGAACGGAGGAAAACCGCTCTTGGCTGCGGCATCGGTCAGCGCTTGCGCATCAAGGCGGCGCAGCGCTGCGGCATCCGGCGCTTCGAGTGCCTTGGACACCATCTGGCCGATCGCCTCACTGGAGGGCGCGCCGTAGACGCTCTCCCGCAGGCCCGGCATTGAGATCATGTATGCGCTTTGCGCCACCGCGCCGCGGAACAGGCCTCGCGCTGCCGGCGAGCTGAGCAGGTAGAGCACGCTGAGGCCGCCAGCGGACTCGCCCGCGATGGTGACCTTGGCCGGATCGCCGCCGAACGCCCCGATGTTTCGTTGCACCCAGTGCAATGCCGCGATCTGGTCAAGCAGTCCGTAGTTGCCCGATCGCCCTACTGAATTCTCGGCGCTGAGCGCGGGATGGGCGAGCCAGCCGAGCACCCCGAGCCGATAGTTGATCGACACCACCACGATCCCGCGCTCGGCGAGGCGGCGGCCGTCGTACATCGGCTCGCGGCTTGACCCGGTCTGGAGGGCGCCGCCGTGAATCCAGAAGAACACCGCCGCCCGCTTGGCGTTGGCGGGTGCCCAGACGTTGAGCGTCAGGCAATCCTCGCTGACCGGCATCGGCGGACCGGAATAGATCGTGCTGTTCGGCCCCTGAGGCTGGACACAGGCCTCGCCGAATCGCGTTCCATCGCGTTCACCGGTCCAACGCCCGAGCGGCTGGGGTGAGCGCCAGCGCAACTCGCCGACGGGTGGCTTGGCATAGGGAATGCCCTTGAACACGCGGATAGCGCCGTCCTGCAATCCACGCACGGCGCCGGCTGGTGCGTCGACCCGCTGAGCAGCCACCGGTGCAGCGGGGAACGAGGCTGCCAGCAGGCTGGCCGCGAGAAGGGTACGGATGATCACCGGGGTGAGGTCTCCAAGCTTTGCAAGGTTCGCGACAGACGCATGAACAGCAGGATCGCGATGAGGTAGAACGGGGTCAGGGTGTATAATGCGAGCTGCAGGCTGTTGGTGGAACGTGCGGCAAACCAGTCGCTGGCCTGGCCAACCCAAGTGGGGCCGAGACCCAGACCGATGAAGTTCATCACCAGCAGCAACAGCGCGCCAGCCAGCACGCGTTGATTGGCGGGCACCTCCTCCTGCACCAGCGTCACCGCGCAGGAGAGATAAAAATAGTTGAAGAACATCACCACCGTAAGCAGCACCAGTGCCAATTGCCAGCCCGGTGCCCACACGAACGCCACGTAGAATGGCGCAGCGATGGCCAGCGACGCCGCCGGCGCAAGCGCGAAGTGCCGGCGTGAACCCGTGGCAAGGCGATCAATGATCTTGCCCGACGCGATCATCCCGCCACCCATGCCGACGACGATCACCAGCGCGTACCAGACCGCGACCTCCGACAGGGTCATGTTCTTTTCGCGCATCAGGAACAGCACTGCGAAATTGCCCAAGCCATAGGTAACGAACTGAGTGGCGCCGCTACCCAGCGACACAAGCGTCAGGACGGGGTTGGCGAAGAAGGCGCGCACTGTCGCCGCGAACGGCGCGCGCTCCTCGCTGGTGGTCTGGGTCGGGTCGGTGGCGCCGCGGGCAGGTTCGGGAACCAGGAATGGCGACGCGGCGGCCGCGATCAGGCCGACGATCCCGATGACCACAAAGGCGTAGCGCCAGTTGAACGCGGCCGCAATTGACGCGCCAAAGGCAATCCCCAGCGCTGCACCGATCGGCGGTCCCAGGTTGTAGATCCCGAACGCCATGCCGCGACGACCAGGTGGAAAGGTGTCGGTGAGCAGCGCGTAAGAGGGCGGAACGCCACCCGCCTCGCCAAAGCCCACTGTCATGCGGGCCGCGACAAGCTGTGGATAAGTACGTGCAAGACCGCACGCGATGGTGGCGAGGCTCCAGATGCCGCACGCAAGGCTAAGCACGGCCACGCGGTTGGTCCGATCCGCCAGCCAGCTCACCGGAATGGCGATAAAGCAGTAGAACATGGCGAAATACAGTCCGCCGATCAGGCCCAGTTGGCCATCGCTGATGCGCAGCGTGTCCTGTATCGGCTTGGCGAGGATGCCGAGCAGTTGCCGGTCGAGGAAGTTGAGTACGTAGACGAAGGTCAGCGTGACCAGCACCACCGTCGGATTGCCGACGCGCCTGTTGGGCCCGGCAGCTGGCGAGACACGATCGGCATCGCTGTCGCGCAAGGCTTTGGCCATCTCATCGTCCTCCCAAACGCGAGCGGGCAGAAGACTACAGTGCGGGAAAGCTGTCAATGACGCTCACTCGTGTGTGAACGTTTGGCCGCGCTCCGACCTTTGCTTGACGCCATGTCGATTCCCCCGGAGGACGACGGCGTGACAGAGCCGCAACCCAAGCCGCGCCGGTCCCGCAAGGCCGAGCAGCGCGCAGAAACCACCGAGCAGATCTTCGACGCGGCCGAAGAGCTGTTCTCAAAGCATGGCCTGCACGGCGTGACGCTAAAGGACGTCGCCAAGCAGGTGGGCGTGCACCACACCCTGCTGAACTACTATTTCAGCGACAAGAAGGCGCTGTTCGACGCCGTTTTCGCTCGCCGCGCTGTCGTCACCAGCGAGCGGCGGATGAAGGCGCTTGAGGAATATGAACGGGCGTCCGGCGACCAGCCAACGGTTGAGGGGGCGCTGCACGCGTTCCTGGACACCGACCTCGACACCTACATCGAAGGCGGCGAAGGCTGGAGGAACTATGCTAAACTGGGTGCGCAGGTCGCTAACACGCCCGAATGGGGTGCCAATCTCATGGACGAGCATTTCGATCCAGTGGTGCTGCGCCTCATCGACTTGCTGCAGCGTGCCCTCCCGGCATGTCCCAGGCAGGACATCTTCTGGGGGTATCATTTCGTGACCGGCGCACTGATGCTGACGCTGGCTCGTACCGGTCGCATCGACAAACTTTCCGGCGGCCTATGCCGGTCCGACGATTTCGCGGCGGTGAAGGAGCGCATGGCTCGGTTCATGGCAGCTGGCTTGAGGTCGATCTGCGAAGGCTGACTCGCGGTGATTGGCGCGCAAATTGGTCATTTCGCCAAATGGCAAGCGTTAAGCAAGCACCCGGGTTGTCCGACTCCACTGCCTCAGCACTGCCAGCCTGCTGCCGTCAACCGACCACCTCCCTCCTTCATGGATGCGCGTTAAACGGAGGGTAATCAGGGTTGGCCCGCTGGAACGTAAGCTCTTGAATTGCGTAGTCTTGCCGAGCGCCAGCTTGGACGGATTCAAGCAAGCGGCAACTGCGAGCGGCCAGGGCAACCTGGCTCACGCGACCGGCTTCACCGCCACCACTAGTAGGGCAATCCCCGGGATGTTGATGGTAAATGGCCGGGCCAGATCGCAGGTGGGAAGGGACAAACCGTCCAAGTTGCTAAGCCTGGCATGGGATCGGGTGCGATACCGCCTCAAGGGAACGGAAGGCTGGCGGGAGGAGAACAGGGCGTCGTCGTGGTTCGACCAGTTTGGCCCGCCGCTGTCGGCAGCGTTTTGCGACGAGAGCCGCGATGTTTCCGCCCGCTACGATACTCTGTTCGGTTACTTCCTCGCGGGCTTTTTGGAGTTCCGAACGGCAGCTGGTGAGCGGGTCTACTATCCCGGTTACAAAGGCATGCGCGGCCACCGGATCGAAGGGCTGGAAGGCTTCGCCAGAACGGCGCCACTTCTCGCCAGCTGGCTTGCGTCCGGGCGGGCTCGCGTCGTTCCCGACCCGAGAGACGCTGGCGGAACGATCGACCTGGTTCAGCTCATCCGTGAAGGATTGCTGGCCGGTACGGATCCTGGAGCTGCAACCTACTGGGGCGACATCGTTGACGTGGATCAGCGCAGCGTCGAGGCTGCGGACGTGGCCTTGGTGGTGTGGCTAACCCGCGACCTCATCTGGGCCAGCCTTCGTGACGACCAGCGCGACCATATTGCTGCCTGGCTCCGTCCGATCGAGGATCGGCAGATTTCGCCGAACAATTGGCTGCTGTTCCGGGTGCTGGTGATTGAAGTGCTGCGGAGCCTGGGTGCGCCCGCATCGCCCACGGCCAGTGCACAAGCGTACGGGCAGTTCAAGCGGCTGTACCGAGGTTCGGGCTGGTTCGACGATCCCCCAACGGGAGTGGACTTCTATAACAGTTGGGCAATCAGCTATGCCCTGTTCTGGATCGATCAGGTCAATCCGGCCCTTGACCGCCCGTTCATTCGTGAGGTTCTCAGAGCTTCCGCCGAACTGACGCTGCATCTCATCTCACGTGACGGGGTGCCGATGATGGGGCGCAGCATTTGTTATCGGATGGCGGTACCCTGTCCGGTGTTGATCCAGTCGCTGCTTGAACCGCAGGTGCTGCTGCCGGGGCTGGCGCGACGCGCGCTGGACGCGATCTGGCTGCACTTCGTCAGGCGCGGCGGCCTGTCTCAGGGCGCCGTGACGCAGGGGTACTACCTGGCGGACAAGCGGTTCCTCGATCGCTACTCGGGACCGGGAAGCTGCCAGTGGTCACTCCGGTCCTTGGTGCTGGCCTTCCAGAACCCTCAAGGATCGGCGTTCTGGACGGACCGGCCCAAACCGCTGCCGGTCGAACAAGGTGATTACCGGCTCGATCTGCCCGAACTCGGTTGGCAGGTGGAAGGGCGGTCTGCCACCGGCGAGGTGCTGATCATCATCCCAGCCAACAACGACAAGCAATCTGAAAAGATCGAGGAGCACAGCATGTGGCGGCGAGCCGTGGAGATCGTGTTTCGCAAACCGCACCAGCCACACAACACGCACATCAAATATGGTCAGCGGCGTTACTCCTCCAAGACACCGTTCACCAATCCATCAGCGAAGCGAGAAGTCGGTTGAGCCTCGATGATGAACAAGTGATCGGCGGTGGTCCCCAGGTGGTCATCCTGTCGGCCTTCCAGGATTATCGCACCAAGAAGCAGGCGAGCATTCAGCAGCTGGCCGACGGGTTGGTCAGACGCGGCTATGAGGTGAGCTTCATCTCGACGCGGTTCAGTGCCTTGTCGAAAAGGACGAACGACTCTCGGCTATTCCTGTGGAAGCGATCGAACAGGGTCGAGACGGTCAATCGGGTGCGCTGCCTTCTGTGGCGCACGAGTGTGCATCCATTTCGGGCCAATAACGCCATCGTCAATGCGGTGATGGGCAAGCTCTACGGGCTTTATGCGGAGCTCCCCAACTCAGACTTCGACCGGCTTGTTGCTGAAGCAGACTACATCGTCGTCGAGTCCGGCGTCGCCGCCATTTATCTGCGCCGGCTGCGGCGGCTCAATCCGTCCGCCAAGATCATCTATTACGTCACGGATCGCCTGCAGACCGTCGGTGTTCACCCGGCCGTCCGCAGTGGCCTCGTGCGGGATCATGAGCTAGTTTCCCACTTCAGCCTTCGCTCGGGCGCCTTTGCTGACAGCCTGTCGTTCGCCGAGGGGCGCTTGTTTCCGATCGGCTTCGGCATCGACAAGCGGGCTTATGCGAATGTCGGTCCGAGCCCCTATCCGGTCGGACAGAAAACCGTAGTGTCAGTCGGCTCCATGTTGTTTGATCCGACGTTCTTCCAGCTGGCAGCTCCACACTTCCCGGATCTAAAATTCCATATCATCGGGTGCGGTCAAAGCTTCGATGCTCCGGCCAACGTGCACATCCATTCGGAAATGCAGTTCGCTGCCACCTTACCTTACGTGAAGCACGCAACAATCGGCGTCGCTCCTTATGAAGCGACTCTCGGAGCTGATTATCTGGCCGACACGAGCTTGAAACTGGCGCAGTTCGAGCATTTCGGATTGCCTGCGATCTGTCCGCACTTTGCGGTCGGTTCCGCTTCGAACAGGATCGGCTACGAACCCGGCAACGAGCAGTCGATCAGGAACGCCATCGCTGAGGCGCTCAGCCGCGCTGGCCATGTCGAGCCTCGCGAGTTCCCGGACTGGTCCGAGATCGCCACGGATGTGCTTAGGCCCGACGGCGGCGCTCGACCGGTACTCGGCTGGCAGGCTCGGACAGCGAAAGGTCGCCCTGCCTCCAGCGATCACCTGGATGCCAGAGGTGCGCTGAGCTAAAAGGCAGCCGTCAGCAGGCGTCGAACGCGGTTGCGAATAGCCTGCTGGAAGGGCTTGTTGCGCCACGAACCCCAACACAGGTGAATGCCGATCGCACGTTTGTCGGATCGGTTCTTCGTCATCTCCGGGTAGACGACGAATGGGGGCAGGGCGGTGACCTTTTCCAGCTCCGACGGACGTTCTGCCAGGAACAGCGACAACGCGTGCGGCCCGGCAATCAACAGCGGGTTCTGCTCACCGGCATCGGCTCGATCGAAGGCCGTTTCCACGAACTGGAGCCACAGCGGCTCACCTTTGACGGATGCCATGAACGCATTGCCGAACTTCACAGTCTTGATCCACGCGTTGTCCGGATCCTCGATCCCAAGCACCAGGCGGTTGCTTAACACCTCAGGGCCGATCGCCCTGTAAAACTTGTAGTCTGTGTCGACGTAGATGCCGCCATGTTCATAAAGGAACAGGCACCGCGCGATGTCCGCCCGTATGACTCCGTTCAAAAATTGAGAAAAGGCTCGCTCGCGATGAGGGATCACTCGCTTGATGAGTTCAAGATTGTCTTCGTCGGACCACAGGCGGAACTCGAAGTCCGGCATCAACGACCGCGCCCTCTCGAGCAGGCGTCCTTCTTCCCAGGAGGAAGCGGCTGTAGTTTGGTGAACGATTTTCGGTATCACTGCGTAAAATCCTCGACAAAAGCGGTGCATATCAAGCGTCTACCCGGCTCAGCTCCGCACCTCGGCAACGGACCCGGCAAGTTCGTGCTGCCGGAACGGCTTGGTGAGTCGAGGTAGGTCGGCCGCGATCTCGTCAACTTCGGCGAAACCGGAGACCAGGAGCACCGGAACGCCCGGGTGGCGTTCCCGTACGGTGCGCGCCAGTTCGGCACCGGTCATCCCCGGCATCAAATGATCGGTAACAAGGACCTTCGGCTGCAGCCCGTCGGCAAGTAGTTGGAGCGCGTGCTCGGCCGATTCAGTTTCCACCACCTCATATCCAAGCTCTTCCAGCATGTCGGCCGTACTCATCCGGGCAAGCTCCTCGTCGTCCACCAGCAGCGCCATCCCGGTGCCGACGCTGTGGGGGCGCTGGTGCGACGGTTCGCCCGGGTGGACTCCGACCAGCGAAATCGGCAGCCACAGCTTGACCGTGGTGCCCACGCCCAGCCTGCTTGAGATGGCGAGGGCACCGCCAAGCTGTGCAGCAAGGCCATGGACCATCGACAGCCCAAGGCCCGTGCCCTTGCCGATGCCTTTGGTGGAGAAGAATGGCTCCACCGCGCGGGCGAGGGTTTCCTGGTCCATCCCGCTGCCCGTGTCAGTCACGCTCAGGCGGACGTAGCCGCCTGGCGCAAGATCGGCGCGGCCCGGCGCGATCTGGTCGACCTTGGCGGTGATGGTCAGGGTTCCACCCTGCTCCATTGCGTCGCGGGCGTTCACCGCCAGGTTGAGGATCGCCAATTCAAGCTGGTTGGGATCGGTCTGCACGGCCGGCAGCCCGGGCGCGATATCAAGTTCCAGGCCGACCCGGGGTCCCGATGCTCGAGTGACCAGGTCCGCCATGCCCTGCACGAGTTCGGCAAGGTCCACGCCCGTTGCGCGTAGCGGCTGGCGGCGGGCGAACGCGAGCAGGCGTTGAACCAGGATCTTGGCCCGCTCGGCCGACTGAAGCGCGCCTTCGATCATGCGCTGCTCACGGTCGCTGCCGACGCCGCGCCGCTGCAGCAGGTCCAGGCTGCCGACGATGGGCGTCAGAAGATTGTTGAAGTCGTGCGCCACGCCGCCGGTGAGCTGGCCCATCGCTTCCATCTTCTGGCTCTGGCGAAGTGCTTCCTGGGCTTGGCCGAGTTCGGCCGTGCGGGCGGCCACGCGGGCTTCCAGTGTTTCATTGAGCTCGCGGATCGCTGCCTGGCTCTGGTGCTCGGCCGTGGCATCGCGAAAGATCTTGAGGTAGCCGCCGCCTTCCAAGCTCATGCTGAGGCCGGAACCCCAAAACCGAGACCCGTCCTGGCGTTGGTGCCAACGTTCGTTGACCGCCCGCCCTTCCTGGCGGGAGCGGTCCAGCTCTTCTTCCGGCTTGCCGCGGGCGATGTCCTCCGGAGTGAAGAAGAAGTTGCCGTACCGGCCCAACGCATCCGCAGTGCTGAAGCCCGTGATCCGCACCGCGCCCGAGTTCCAGCTGGTGACCACGCCGGCTTCGTCGAGCTTGACGATGGCGAAATCCTCCGCCCCTTCCACGATTTCGCGATAGCGTGTCTCCCCTTCCTGAAGGGCTTGCAGCCGGGCCCGTGCGTCGTACTGGCGGCGGCGGCCGCGAAGGGCGGCCTGGGCCAGGCTGATCAGGGTGGTAGGGTGGAACGGCCGTTCCAGAAAGGTCACGTTGCCCAGCGTCTCGAGATAGCGGGACGCCGATGGGTTGCGCTCAAGCCCGCCGCCGCGTGCGGTCAGCAGGATGAAGGGGAAGTCGGACCATTCCGGCTGGACCAGGATCCACTCGCGAAGGGCCCGCAGATCGGCGCCGAGCAAGGCTTCTTCGGTGATCAGCGCGAAGCCGGCGCCTTTTCCCAAGCAGCTCACCAGCTCGGCGATGTCCGGGCAGACGGTGCTGCGCACCCCCGTCTCCCCCAACATCGCGGCCGCTACTTGGGCGTCACGTCCGGTGGGTGCCAGGATCAGCGCCTGTTCTGACCGATGGCCCTTCAACGCTCCTCGTCTCCAAGCAGATGGGTATCTTCGCCCACCAGCGTCGGCACGCCGCGAAGAACGCCCTGGAACTCAACCAGCGGCTCGCCCAGGGTAACGCCGGCGGAGTCGAGCCGGTACTCGCGGATGGTATCCTCGTGCGCGCTGGTCCGCTTCTTGATAACCGAGATGGCGCGGCGGACGCGCCCGCGCGCCTCGAAGTAGCGCAGCAGGATCACCGTGTCGGCAAGGTAGGTCACGTCAACCGGCGCCTTCATGTCCCCAACCAGCCCGTGCTGGGCCACGGTCAGAAACGTCGTTGCGCCTTGCCGGTTCAAGTACTGCAGCAGCTCGTGCATGTGCAGCACCAGCGCATTCTCTTCCGGCATGGCGGCCTGGTAACCGTTCAGGCTATCGATGATGACCGTCTTGACGCCCTTTTCCTGGACGCAGCAGCGCACGCGCTCAGTGAATTCACCGGGCGTCAGCTCCGCCGCGTCGACCTGCTCGATCAGGAGCAGGTCCCGGTCGATCAGCTGCTGGAGGTAGATCCCGAGCCCCTTGGCCCGCTCGATCAGCAAATTGAGTTCCTCATCGAACACGAACATGGCGCATCGTTCGCCGCGGCTCGCCGCGCTCACGACAAAGGTCAAAGTCAGCAGAGACTTGCCGGTCCCGGCAGGCCCGAGGATCAGGACGCTCGAACCCCGTTCCACCCCGCCGCCCAGAAGCGCGTTGAGCTCGGGCGACCCGCTCGGCATCGGCTCCCGGCTGAACGTCGTGAGATGCTCGGCGGAGATCAGCCGCGGGAACACCCGAACCCCGCCCGTGTCGATCACGAAGTCGTGAAAGCCGCCGCGGAACCGCCGGCCGCGATACTTCACTACCCGCAGGCGCCGCCGCTCGGCCCCGTAGTCGCGCGCGATCTCCTCCAGCGCGATGACGCCGTGCGCGACGCTGTGCACCGTCTTGTCGTTGAGCTCGGTGGTCAGGTCGTCAAGCATCAGGACGGTGGTGTCCTGCTTGGCGAAATAATGCTTCAGCGCCAGGATCTGCCGCCGGTAGCGCAGCGAACTCTGCGCCAGCAGCCGGATCTCCGACAGGCTGTCCAGGACCACCCGGATGGGCCGGACCCGTTCAAACGCTTCAAAGATGCGCTTGGTGGTTTCGCCCAGCTCCAGGTCGGACGAGTAGAGCAAGCTCTGCTGCTGCTCCTGATCCAGCAGGCTTTCGGGCGGCACCAGCTCGTAGATGGCAATCCCGTCGAGCGACCAGCCGTGCGACCGTGCGCTGGCGCGCAGTTCGTCCTCGGTTTCCGACAAGGTGATGTACAGCCCGCGCTCGCCCGCGGCCGCGCCGGCTTGCAGGAATTGCGTGGCGACGGTGGTCTTGCCGGTGCCGGGGCTTCCTTCCAGCAGAAAAACGCGGCCGCGCGACAGGCCGCCGGCAAGTACGTCGTCAAGGCCGTCTACGCCCGTCCCGGCGCTGGTAGTTGCATCAGTGTCCACTTGGCAGTCCCGTGCCGCACCAGGAGGTACCGGGGGCGGCGCTGCAGCTGGCTTGCCGACCGGTAAAGCGCTGCGACTAAGCCGAAGTCCGTCGCCGGGCAATGTGGACTTGCGGCCGGCCGAGCAGGGGAGCAGTCGCCAGGCTGCGCTTGCCACCGCCCTGTGCCGGTTGGCAAAGCACCACGGCAGCAGGGAGCGGCGCAATGCACTTCGGCGATTATCAGAACAGCATCTACATGGGCGGCCTGGCCAGCGTGATGCCCAAGTGGCCGGTCGACTTCCCCTCCCTAAGAAGCCGCGCGGAGCAGGCCATGCCGCCGGAAGTCCTGAGCTATGTGCAGGGCGGCTGCGGCGACGAGTGGACGCAGGACGTCAACGCCGCCGCTTTCCGCCACTGGGGCATGGTCCCACGGATGATGGTCGACAGCTCGGTCCGCGACCTGTCGGTCGACCTGTTCGGTCTCAAGCTGCCGACTCCGATCTTCATGGCCCCGATCGGCGTCAACGGCATCTGCACCAGCGACAATCACGGCGATCTCGCGGCTGCGGAAGCGTCTGCGCGGACGGGCGTCCCGTTCTGCGCCTCCACCCTGTCCAACGATCCGATCGAACAGGTCGCCACGCGCCAAGGCGATACGCCCGGGTTCTTCCAGCTCTACACGCCCAAGGACGAGGCGCTCGCCGCCAGCCTGATCGGGCGCGCGGAGGCGGCCGGCTACAAGGCGCTGCTGGTCACGCTTGACACGTGGGTCACCGGCTGGCGCCCGCGCGACCTCAACACCGCCAACTTTCCGCAGCTGCGCGGCGCGGTGCTCCAGAACTACTTCAGCGATCCGGTCTTCCGCGCCCGCTTGGCCGTGCCGCCGGAGGAGAACCTGCAGGCGGCGATCGCCGAATGGGCCGGCGTGTTCGGCAAGGTGCTGACCTGGAACGACCTCCCGTGGCTGCGGAGCCTCACGAGCATGCCGCTGGTGCTGAAGGGCATCTGCCATCCCGACGACGCCCGCCGCGCGGTCGACCTCGGCGTGGACGCGATCTACTGCTCCAATCACGGCGGGCGCCAAGCCAATGGCGGCATCGCGGCGATCGACCTGCTGCCCGGCGTCGTGGCGGCGGCCGGCACCACGCCAGTGCTGTTCGATTCGGGCGTTCGCTCGGGCAGCGACGTGATCAAGGCGCTGGCGCTCGGCGCCACAGCGGTCGGCATCGGCCGGCCTTATGCTTATGGCCTGGCGATAGGCGGTGCGGATGGGGCCGAGCACGTCCTCCGCTCGATGCTGGCCGAGGCGGACCTGCTGATGGCGGTCAATGGCTATCCGACGTTGCGGGATGTGCGCGAAGCCGGTGCTACCCGGCAAACGGTCGAGATGTAGACCTAGGAAGCCGCTTGCGCCTTGCCGGCCCATTCCTTGTTGATGGCCAGCGCTGCTAGTGTGCAGATCACACCAGACAGCAGGTACAGGCCGACCGACCACAGGCCGAACTTGCTGGCCAGCAGCAGTGCGACCAGTGGGGCGAAACCAGCGCCGATGAACCACGCCGAATTGGAAACGATCGCCGCGCCCGTGTAGCGATACTGCGTCGGAAAATTGCTGTTGGCCGCCCCCGAGGACTGGCCGAACGCCAGCCCGAGCAGGATAAAGCCGCCCAGCATGTACGCCGCCTCGCCCAGCTGTCCGGCGCCAAGCAGTTGCGGCGCGAAGCCGCTGTAGGCGCCGATCAGCACTGCCGAAACCCCCAGCACCGCACGCCGTCCGACCCGGTCGGCGATAAAGCCCGACGCCAGGATCGCCAGCACACACACTCCGGCGCCAACTGTTTCGAGTATCAGGAAGCGAACCGGGTTAGCTTCGGCAAACAGCTGGACGTAGGACAACGGGAACACCGTCACCAGGTGGAATAGCGCGAAGCTCGCCAGCGGAGCGAAGGCGCCGAGCAGGATCGTCCGCCACTGGCTGAACAGGGTCTCGAACGGCGGTGAGGGCTGGAGGTCGCGGGTTTCGAAAAGGCGCTTGAACTCGGGCGTGGCGACGAGGCGCAGGCGGGCGAACAGTGCCACCACGTTGATCGCCAGCGCGACGAAGAAGGGATAGCGCCAGCCCCAGCTGAGGAAGTCGGCCGGGGTCAGCAGCGCCAGGAAGTAAGCAAACAGCGCGCTGGCGACCATCAACCCGAGCGGGGCCCCCAATTGCGGGATCATCCCGTACCAGCCGCGGCTATCTTTCGGCGCGTTGAGGGCCAGCAGCGACGGCAGGCCGTCCCACGATCCGCCAAGCGCAATGCCCTGGCTCAAGCGGAAGAAGCCGAGCAGCCAGATGCTGACCGCGCCCACCTGCGCGTAGCTTGGCAGCAGAGCGATCGCGATGGTCGACCCGCCCAGCAGGAAGATGGCAATGGTCAGCTTCACCCCGCGCCCGTGGTGCTGGTCGACCCAGGTGAACAGCAGAGTCCCGATCGGACGGCCGATGAACGCCAGGGAGAACAGGGCAAAGGAGTAAAGCGTACCAGTCAGCGGATCGGCGAACGGGAACACGTAAGCGGGGAACACCAGCACGGAGGCGATCGCGTAGACGAAGAAGTCAAAGAACTCGCCGGTGCGGCCGATGATCACTCCGATGGCGATATCGCCGGGGTGGACCTCACCATGCTTGGCATTCACCAGGCGGGCGTCGCGTTCGAGCGGCGTGGAACTGGAGGCTGAAACAGCGGAGTTCATAACTTGGTAACGATCCTGCCTGGGGCCTGGAGTGCTCGCGCCGCAATGCACAAGCAAGAGCAATAAACGCCAGATGGCACGTTCGCAGCCGCAAGGGGATTGGACAAAATGTCCAATGTCGCAGTGCCCGCAAAAGCCTACATGGGCCCCATGCTGCAGCAACTATCCAAGGCGGCCACCCGGACCCGGGCGGGCCTGCTCTGCTCCCTTCCACTTCTACTAACGGCCTGCGACCGGGCGGTGCTGAACCCGGCGGGGCAGGTGGCGCGGCAGCAGCGCGACATCATCGGCATCTCGACCGGCCTGATGCTGCTGATCATCGTGCCCGTGCTGATCCTGATCGTGATCTTCGCCTGGCGCTACCGCAAGGGGAACGGCGGCACCTATGATCCCAATTTCGACCATTCCACCGCGCTGGAGCTGGTGATCTGGTCGGCGCCGCTGCTGATCATCATCATTCTGGGCGCGCTGACCTGGTCCAGCACCCACCTGCTTGACCCATTCCGGCCGCTGGACCGGCCCGCCCTGGCGCAGGACGCTGACGCCCCACGCGAACAGATGCTTCGGGTGCAGGTCGTGTCCATGGATTGGAAGTGGTTGTTCATCTACCCGGATCTGGGGATCGCTACCGTCAACGAGCTGGCGCTTCCGGTCGGCCGCCAAGTGCGGTTCGACATCACCTCGACCAACATGATGAGCACCTTCTACGCCCCCACGCTGGCGGGCATGATCTACGCCATGCCCGGAATGCAGAGCACACTTCACGCGGTGCTCGACCGTCCGGTCAGCGATCAAGGAATGTCGGGAATGTACACGGGCGCCGGCTTCGCCGACCAGCGGTTCAAGCTGTACGGAGTGCCGACCGCCCGCTTCGACCAGTGGGTGGCCGAGGCCAAGGGCTCCGGCCGGGCGCTCGACATGGCGGCCTACATGCAGCTCGTGAAGCCGAGCCAGAAGGTCCCGCCGATGCACTTCGCGGCGGTCCAGCCCGACCTGTTCCGCCGCATATTGGAGCGCTGCGTGGAGCCCGGCCGGCCGTGCATGAGCGACGTCATGCGCCACGACATGGGCCAAGGCGGCGGCAACCCGCACGATGTCCGCCCCGGCGCCGGAATGCCGGCGGGCCGCAATTCGGCCCCGCTGCACGGCGAGAAGCCGGAAGGGGCGATCTTCAAGTCGCCGAACGAAAAGGGCTCGGGCCCCAACGTCACCAAGCCGACCGATCCCAACGCGGCCCGCGGCGTCACCGCGCCCGGCGACCCCGCCAACCGCAACATGACCCAACTCAGCCCGTGGACCTCGCCGCTCGATGCCGCGACGGCCCGGGCCTGATCGGAGCCCAGCCCGTGTTTACCGACAATCTAGCCAAGTCCATCTTCGGCCGGCTCACCTGGGAGTCGTTCCCGGTACATGAGCCAATCCTGCTCATCACCTTCGTGGCCGTGCTGCTGCTTGGCGGCGGCATGGTGACGGCCGTTACCAAGTACAAGCTGTGGGGCTGGCTGTGGCGCGAGTGGTTCACCACCGTCGACCACAAGAAGATCGGCATCATGTACATCATCCTTGGCGTGGTGATGCTGGTTCGCGGTTTTGCCGACGCCCTGATGATGCGCGCGCAGCAGGCGATCGCGTTCGGCGGTAACGAAGGCTACCTGCCCGCACACCATTTCGACCAGATTTTCACCGCCCACGGGACGATCATGATCTTCTTCGTGGCGATCCCGCTGGTTTCCGGGCTCATCAACTTCGTCATGCCATTGCAGATCGGCGCCCGCGACGTCGCCTTTCCTTATCTCAATTCCCTGAGTTTCTGGCTGACGGCGGCTGGGGCCGGCCTGGTCATGGCCTCGCTGTTCATTGGCGAGTTTTCGACCGGCGGCTGGCTCAACTACGTGCCGGTCACCAACCTGCAGAACTCACCAGGCGTCGGACCCGACTACTACCTGTGGGCGCTGCAGATTGCGGGCGTGGGCACGACGCTGTCGGCGATCAACATGGTGACCACCGTCATCAAAATGCGCGCGCCCGGCATGACCATGATGAAGATGCCGGTGTTCTGCTGGACCGCGCTGTGCAGCCAGGTGCTGGCGATCGCCATCTTCCCGGCCCTGACCGGCGCCTTCGCGCTGCTCATGCTCGACCGCTACGTCGGCACCAACTTCTTTACCAACGACCTTGGTGGGAACCCGATGATGTACTGGAACCTGGTGTGGATCTGGGGCCACCCGGAGGTGTACGTCCTCATTCTGCCAATCTTCGGTGTCTATTCGGAGGTCACCTCGACCTTCACCGGCAAGCGCTTGTTCGGCTATTCGTCAATGGTCTACGCGACGGTGGTCATCACCATCCTGAGCTACCTCGTCTGGCTGCACCACTTCTTCACCATGGGCTCGGGCGCCAGCGTCAACAGCTTCTTCGGCATCGCCACCATGATCATCTCGATCCCGACTGGTGCGAAGATCTTCAACTGGCTGTTCACCATGTACCGGGGCTCCATCCGGTTCGAACTGCCGATGATGTGGGTGGTCGCCTTCATGCTGACCTTCGTGGTCGGCGGGATGACGGGCGTGCTCCTCGCGGTGCCGCCGGCCGACTTCGTGCTCCACAACTCGCTGTTCCTGGTCGCACACTTCCACAACGTGATCATCGGCGGCGTGGTGTTCGGCCTGTTCGCCGGCATCGAATACTGGTTCCCCAAGGCGTTCGGGTTCAAGCTCGATCCGTTCTGGGGCAAGGTCCACTTCTGGGGCTGGGTGATCGGCTACTGGGTCGCCTGGACGCCGATCTACATCGTTGGCCTGATGGGTACCACGCGGCGCATGCGCTACCTGGAGGACCCCAGCTTGCAGCCCTACTTCGTGATCGCGGCGATCGGTGCGCTGATAATCCTGGTCGGGATCGCCGGCTTCGTGATCGGCCTGGTCGTCAGCGTCATCAACCGCGAGAAGCTGAAGGTCGGCAATGATCCGTGGGACGGGCGGACGCTGGAGTGGTCGACCACTTCGCCGCCGCCGGCTTACAACTTCGCGTTCACGCCGGTGGTTCATGACCTGGACGCCTGGTACGACATGAAGTCCCGCGGCTACGAACGACCGGTGGGGGGCTACCGCCCGATTCACATGCCCCGCAACACGGGCGCGGGCGTGATCCTGTCCGGCCTGGCCGCGGTGCTCGGCTTTGCGATGATCTGGTACATGTGGTGGCTCGCCGCGCTGGCGTTCGTCGGCCTGCTGGTCGTCGCGATCGGCCACACCTTCAACTACAACCGGGACTATCACATCCCGGCCGAGGAGGTTGCCCGGGTCGAGGGTCAGCAGCACCGCGAGCCCCCTCCCGAGCCGCGGCCTGATCGCGGGCCGGCGCTGACACCGGCGGAGGCGAAGTGATGGCGAACGAACTCGACCGTCAGGCCGGCCAGGAGGCCGCCGCCAGCCCGACCTTCCACCTGGTGGAGGATGAGCACGGCCACGGGCACGGCAGCCCGACCATGCTGGGCTTCTGGATCTACCTGATGAGCGACGCGCTCATCTTTGCGGCCCTGTTCGCGACCTTCGGCGTGCTGAGCACCAGCTACGCCGGGGGTCCGACCCCGCGCGAGATCTTCGAGCTGCCGCTGGTGGCGCTCAACACTGCAATCCTGCTGGTGTCGTCCATCACCTTCGGCTTTGCCATGCTGGCGATGGAAGGGGGCAGGGTCCGCACCGTCCAGGCGTGGATGCTGGTGACCGCCCTGCTCGGCGTGGCGTTCGTCGGGGTGGAGCTTTACGAGTTCAGCAATCTCATCGCCGAAGGGGCAACGCCGCAACGCAGCGCCTTTCTGTCCGGCTTCTTCACGTTGGTGGGCACGCACGGGCTGCACGTGACCTTCGGTATCGTCTGGATCCTGGTCATGCTGGTGCAGCTGAACCAGCGCGGTCTCCACCTCGAGAACAAGCGCCGACTGATGTGCCTGAGCATGTTCTGGCACTTCCTGGACGTGATCTGGATCGGCGTGTTCACCTTTGTCTACTTGCTGGGAATGATCCGATGAGCGCTTCCGATCACGCCATTGACGGCGAGCTGCACAGCCACGGCGACACCCACGGGCACGGCAGCCGCCGCAGCTACGTTGTCGGCTTTCTGCTGTCGGCGGTGCTGACCGCCATTCCGTTCTGGCTGGTGATGACCGGCATGCTTGCACCAGGCGCGACGGCCGCGCTGGTGATCGGCCTCGCGATTGCGCAGATCCTGGTCCACACAGTCTGCTTCCTCCACGTGAATACGCAGGCGGAGGGCGGCTGGACGCTGGTTGCGTATGTGTTCACGGGCGTGATCGTGTTCATCACCATCGCGGGCTCGATCTGGATCATGTACCACCTCAACACCAACATGATGCCCGGCATGCCGACCGGCCAGGTCAGCACCACGCCGTGAGCAGAACCGGCGCGGGGCGAGGCAAGCGCTGGCTGCTCCTCGCCCTGTGCCTGGTTGGGCTGGTCGGCTTCACCGCCCTCGGCCTTTGGCAGGTCGAGCGACGCGCGTGGAAGCTCGACCTCATTGCCCGCGTCGACCGGCGGGTGCACGCGCCGCCCGTCCCGCTGGCGCTTACGCCGCAGCGATCGGTCTGGGGCAATCCCCGCAACATCGAATATCGCCATGTTCAGGTGAGCGGCACGTTCCGCCATGATCGCGAGACGCTCGTGGACGCGCTTACGGAGCTCGGCCCCGGCTATTGGGTGCTGACGCCACTGGAGACTGCCGCCGGTACCGTGCTCGTGAATCGCGGTTTCGTCCCGCGGGAGGACAAGGGCAGGGTGAGCCGACCGGCCGGTCCGATCGCCATCACCGGCCTGATGCGCCTGCCGGAGCCGAATGGGCGCTTCCTTCGCCCGAATAGGCCGGCGCAGGATCTTTGGTATTCCCGCGACGTGGCGGCCATTGCCCGGGCGCGCGGCCTCGGGCCGGTCAACCCCTTCTTCATCGACGCCGACGCCACAGCCGCGCCCGGCTGGCCGCGCGGCGGGCTGACCGTAATCCAGTTCCGCAACACCCACCTGATCTACGCCTTAACCTGGTTCGGGCTGGCGATCCTGTCACTGGCCGGTCTGGTGCTGCTGCTCCGACCGGCGCACAAGCAGGATTGATGGAGCGGCCGTTACTCGCCCTGACTCGCCCGCCCGCCGAGGCGCCGCCCGCGCGTCCACCACAGGACGCCGCGGCCGAGAACATGCGCCAGCTGGTCCAGCTGCGCTGGCTGGCGGTGAGTGGACAGCTGGTCGCCATCCTGCTGGCGCACTTCGGCCTTGGGGTGGACCTGCCGCTCGGGCCGATGCTGATCGTGATCGCGGTCCTGGCCGGAGCGAACTTCCTGTTCACCGCCACGCTGCGACGGATGTGGGTGGCGCCGGGCGAAATGCTGCTGGCGCTGCTGCTCGACATGGCGGCGCTGACCGTCCAGCTGTATCTGAGCGGCGGGGCGACCAATCCGTTCATCTCGCTTTACCTGCTGCAGGTGGTGCTCGGCGCCATCCTGCTTGGAAGGAGCGCCGCCTGGCTGCTCGCGGCGGCCGCCACTGCCTGCTTCGTGTTCCTCAGCATCCGCCATCAGCCTCTGCGCTATCCGCCGCGCTTGTGGAGTTCCGAGACGGACCTGCAGCTGGTCGGACAGGCGGTAAGCTTCGCGCTGGTGGCGGTGCTGCTGATGCTGTTCATCGCCCGCATCAGCCGCAATCTGCGCGCCCGCGACGAATACGTCGCCGAGTTGCGCCAGCGGGCGGTCGAGGAGGACAATATCGTGCGCATGGGCCTGTTCGCCAGCGGCGCCGCGCATGAGCTGGGAACACCGCTGTCGACCTTGTCGGTGCTGATCTCAGACTGGCAGCGCGACCCGGCGCTGGCCGACGGCTCCCACCTGCGGCTGGAGCTGGACGAGGCGCAGGCGGAAGTGGGCCGCTGCAAGGAGATCGTGTCCAACATCCTCCATTCGGCCGGGTTGGCGCGGGGCGAGGCGATGGGCTCCGAGGCGGTCCACGACCTGCTTGGCGGGATCGCCGAGGAATGGCGGGCGGTCCGCGGCGACATCCCGCTGGCGTATGCGGCGCATGCCGGCGGCACCGCCCGGATCGCCGCGGAGCCGGCGCTGCGCCAGGCCGTGTGGAATCTCCTGGAGAATAGCGGCGAGGCTTCGCCGGGCGGCATCGACATGACGGCCGACGTGGAAGGCGGTTCGCTGGCCATCGCCGTCTGCGACCGCGGACCGGGCTTCAAACCCGATCAGCTGGAGCGACTTGGCCAGCTCTACCACTCGAGGAAGGGCGCGGGCCACGGCCTCGGCCTGTTCCTGGCCGCGAACGTCGCGCGACGGCTCGGCGGCACGCTGGAGGCCGCGAACCGCCCGGAAGGCGGCGCGGCGGTGCGCCTGCTGCTGCCGCTCACTTCCAACGTGGACAAGGATGGAACCCGTGAAGCCTGACGCCAAACGACTGGTCATCGTCGAGGACGACGAAGCCTTTGCCCGGACACTTGGCCGGTCGTTCGAGCGGCGCGGCTATGCGGTGCGGGTGGCCCGCTCGGCCGCCGAGCTCGAGCAACTGCTCGCCACCGAAGTACCCGATTATGCGGTGATTGACCTCAAGCTCGACGGGGATTCCGGCCTGCCCTGCGTTGGCACGCTGCACGAGCTTGATCCAGCGATGCGCATTGTGGTGCTGACCGGCTATGCCAGCATCGCCACGGCCGTGGAGGCGATCAAGTTGGGCGCTTCCCATTACCTGCCCAAGCCGTCCAACACCGACGATATCGAGGCCGCGTTCGGCAAGGTGGAAGGGGACGCCGAGGTTCCGATTGGCGACCGCCAGAGCTCCATCAAGACCTGGGAATGGGAGCGCATCAACGAGACCCTGGCCGAGACCGGCTTCAACATCTCGGAAACGGCGCGGCGGCTCGGCATGCACCGCCGGACCCTGGCGCGAAAGCTCGACAAGCGCCCCCTGCGGTGAATTGCAGCTGCCCTTACGGTCTTTGAGACAGGCCGTGCGTCCAACAGGGGCGAAAGGCGTTGAGCGATTTGGAGGGAAACCCCACATGGCGCACGCATGAAAAAGGGTGACGAATTGATGCCGCCGCGGCCCGGCGGGCGAAGTTGGACGAGAGCCGAGGACTACCTGCCCAAGCGCCGGTCGCGGCGGGTACCCGGGCGGCAGTTGACCGCCCGACCTTCGCAGCCGGACATCGAGCCCGGCCACGGCCGCCCGCTGCTGGGCATCGTGCCGTTTGCGCTGCTGATGCTCGGTCTGGCCGTGCTGGCCGTGGCCATCGCGATCACGGCTTGGCCCGGCCGCAGCCCGGTCCAGGCCGCCCGCGCCGCCGCAACGGAGGCAGGCACGGCCGCGCCCGGCTGGCTGGACCGCCGCTAGAGATTTCACGCGCGGAACGAACCAGCCCTTGCGGCCTTTTCACGAGGACGACAGGGGACAAGTGGATGACGTTGTTCGAGCCGGGACGGAATTGCTGGGGAGTGGCGCGCGCGGACAATGCGGCGGTGATCGTCGATGCGTGCGATTACTACCGGGTAATCCGGCAGGCCATGCTCCAGGCCCGGCACCGCATCCTGATCATCGGCTGGGACTTCGACCCCCGGATCAAGCTCGACCGGACGGAAGACGCCAACCGTGACGAGACCCTGGGCGACTTCCTGCTGCACCTGTCGGAAACCAAGCCGGACGTTCCCATCCTGATCCTCAAGTGGGATGTGGGAGCGATGAAGCTGCTCTTCCGTGGCCGCGCGCTGGCCTGGCTGGCGCGGCTGGCGGCGCAGAAGGCGATCCGCTTCCGCCTCGACCATGCCCATCCGACGGGTTGCAGCCACCACCAGAAGATCGTGGTGATCGACGATTGCTTCGCCATCTGCGGCGGGATCGACATGACGGGCGACCGTTGGGACCGGCCGGCCCATGCCGACGGCGATCCTAAGCGGGTTCGGCCGAACGGCACCGTCTATGGGCCGTGGCACGACGCCACCATGGCGGTGAACGGTGACGCGGCAGTGGCAATCAGCGCCATCGCCCGCGACCGCTGGCGCCGGGCGACCGGCAAGCAGCTGCCGGCGATCGACGGCGCCGGCTGCATCTGGCCCGAAGGCCTGGAGCCCACGTACCAAGGGGTTGAGCTGGCCGTCGCCCGCAACGCCGCCGCTTACCAGGACTGGCCGGCAGTCAAGGAGGTCGAGGCGCTGTTCATTGACATGATCGAGCGCTCCGAACGCTTCATCTATGTCGAGAACCAGTATTTCACCTCGCCGGTGATCGCCGCCGCCATTATCCGCCGCCTGGAGGCGCCGGACCCGCCGGAGATCGTCCTGGTCGGGCCGCTCAAGGCCGACGGCTGGCTGGAGCAGGTGGCGATGGACGGGGCCCGAGTGCGGCTGGCGCAGCTGATCGGCCGCAAGGACCCGGGCAACCGGTTCCGCATCTTCACGCCCAAGACCAAAGGCGGCGAGGACATCTACGTCCATGCCAAGCTGATGATCGTCGACGACCGAATCCTGCGCGTCGGCTCGTCGAACATGAACAACCGCAGCCTCGGGCTCGACAGCGAATGCGATCTGGCGTTGGAGGCCGACGGCCCCACGGAAGTCGCGGCCATCACTGCCCTGCGCACTCGCCTGCTGGCCGAACACCTCGGCGCAACCGAGCAACAGGTCGCGGCCGAGTTCGAGCGCACCGGCTCCCTGCTCGCCACCATTGAGGCGCTGCGCGGACCGGGCCGCAGCCTGGCCCTGCTGCCGGTGGCGCAGCCGTCGGACGCCGCCACCTTCATCGCCGACCGTGAACTGCTTGATCCCAAGAGCCCCGACCGAATGTTCGAGGGGATGAGCCGGCGCAGCCTGTTCGACCCGGTCCGCCGCCGTTGGCGCGCTCGTCGTGGGCGCCGGGGGCGCCGCGCGGCCGTTCCGGCTTGATGGGCAAGCAGCCGGGCAAGCCCAAGTCCAGGAGCCTGCCGAAGCGGCTCGCCCAGGCGCTGGAAACCCGCGGGTGGAGCCCGGTGACCCTGCTCAACCGGGCCGACCGCCTGCTCGGCGCGCGCGGCGGCGCCCGCCAGGTCGGCAGCGCGATCCGCTACGCCTCCCACGATCGCCACCTGCTCGACATCTGGGTCCCGCCGGCCAAGCTGCCCAAACCCTCTGGCGGGTGGCCGGTCGTGGTGTTCTTCTACGGCGGCGGCTGGCATTCGGGACATCGCGCCGACTACGGTTTCGCGGCCGCAGCCTTTGCCGATGCGGGTTTCCTGGCGATCGTTCCCGATTACCGCTTGGCCCCGGCCGTCCGCTATCCCGGCTTCCTGTGGGACGCCGCCCTGGCGATGCGCTGGGTCAGCCGGAACATCGCCGGCTTTGGAGGCGATCCTGCCCGCATCGCGGTGTCTGGGCACAGCGCTGGCGCTTACATCGGCGCCATGCTGGTGCTGGACACCCGCTGGCTCGACGGCGTCCATCTGCCGGCCGACACCATCAAGGGCGCGGCGCTGATCAGCGGCCCTTACGACTTCGCGCCGTTCCGCGAATATCGCGGCCGCGCCGCCTTCGCCCACTGGCCCGACCCGGTCGAGACCCAGCCAATCACCCACGTCCGCGCCGATGCGCCACCGATCCTGCTGCTCCACGGCCAGTCCGACCGGCTGGTCTATGCCAAGAACAGCCGCGTCCTCGCCGCCCGGTTGAAGGCGCTGGGCGCCCCCGTGGTGCTGAACATCTATCCCCAGGCCAACCACATCGACCCGCTGGTTGCCCTGTCGCGCCCGTTCCGCTCGCGCCTGCCGGTGTTGGAGGATGCGGCGACTTTCTTGCGCTCGGCCACCGCGCTTCCCACCTCCGCTGCAGATTAGAGCGGAAGGGACCTGAGACTTGGAGCAGTGGCACGGGACAACGATCCTGGGCGTGAAGAAGGACGGCCGCACGGTAATCGCCGGCGACGGCCAGGTCAGCATGGGCAATACGGTGATGAAGCCGAACGCCCGCAAGGTCCGCCGCATTGGCAAGGATAGCAAGGTGATCGGCGGCTTCGCTGGCGCGACCGCCGATGCGTTCACCTTGTTCGAACGGCTGGAAAAGAAGCTGGAGACCCACCACGGCCAGCTGATGCGGGCGGCGGTGGAGCTGGCCAAGGACTGGCGCACCGACAAGTTCCTGCGCAACCTGGAAGCGCTGATGATCGTCGCCGACGCCGACGTCATGCTGATCCTGACCGGCAACGGCGACGTGCTGGAGCCCGAAGAAGGCATCGCGGCGATCGGCTCCGGCGGCAATTACGCCCTCGCCGCCGCCAAGGCGCTGACCGACTATGAGCCCGACCCAGAGAAGCTTGCCCGCCGCGCCATGGCCATCGCGGCCGAGGTATGCGTGTTCACCAACGACCGGCTGACGGTCGAGACTATCTAGGAACCCAATGATCGACAGTCTCACCCCCAAGACCATTGTGGCGGCCTTGGACGAACACATCATCGGCCAGACCGACGCCAAGCGCGCGGTCGCCGTAGCCCTGCGCAATCGCTGGCGCCGCCAGCAGCTCGGCCCCGAGCTGCGCGACGAGGTTACGCCCAAGAACATCCTGATGATCGGCCCGACCGGCTGCGGCAAGACGGAGATCAGCCGCCGACTGGCCAAGCTGGCCGACGCTCCGTTCGTGAAGGTGGAAGCGACCAAGTTCACCGAGGTCGGCTACGTCGGCCGCGACGTCGAGCAGATCGCCCGCGACCTGGTCGAGGAAGCCGTGCGCCTGGAAAAGGAGCGGCGCCGTGAGCGGGTACGGACGGCCGCGGAGGAAGGGGCGATGGATCGGCTGCTCGACGCGCTGACCGGCAAGGGCTCGTCCGAAGCTACCCGCGCCAGCTTCCGCCAGCGTTTTGCGGACGGCTCGCTGAACGACGCGGAGGTCGAGATCGAGGTGGCCGAAGCGCCGGCCATGCCGTTCGACCTGCCCGGCGGTGGCGGCATGGGCATGATCAACCTGTCGGAAATGATGAGCAAGGCGATGGGCGGCGCCTCCAAGAAGCGCCGCAAGCTCAAGGTGCCGGCCGCGTTCGAGAAGCTGGTTGAGGAAGAGGCTGACAAGCGGCTCGACCAGGACGACGTCAACCGCGTGGCGCTGGCCGATGCGGAGGCGAACGGCATCGTCTTCCTGGACGAGATCGACAAGATCGCGGTCAGCGACGTGCGCGGCGGCTCCGTCAGCCGCGAGGGCGTCCAGCGTGACCTCCTGCCGCTGATCGAAGGCACCACCGTCACCACCAAATACGGCCCGCTCAAGACCGACCACATCCTGTTCATCGCGTCCGGTGCGTTCCACGTCGCGAAGCCCGCCGACCTGCTGCCCGAACTTCAGGGCCGCCTGCCGATCCGGGTCGAGCTGAAGGCCCTGACCGAAGAGGATTTTGTTCGCATCCTGACCGACACCCGAGCCAGCCTTACCGAGCAGTACCGCGCTCTCCTGCAGACCGAGGAGGTTCGGGTCGACTTCGCCGACGACGGCATCCGCGCGCTGGCCCGGATCGCTGCCGAGGTGAACGAAGCGGTCGAGAACATCGGCGCGCGGCGGCTGCAAACGGTGATGGAAAAACTGCTGGAGACGGTCAGCTTCGAGGCCGAGGACCGCCGCGGCGAGTCGCTCAGCGTCGACGCCGCCTTCGTGGAGCAGCAGCTGAGCAGCATTGCCCGCGACACCGACCTGAGCCGCTACGTGCTTTAGGGTTTCACCTCCCGATAGCGCCAGGTCAGCCCTTGGGCGAACGGGGTCCAGGCGCCGACCTCCACCCCGGCGAGGCGTAGCTGGTCGGCCGCCCAATTATTGCAGGTGTTGAGCGCGCTCGCCCGGCCGCGCGCAAGATAAAAGGCGTCGTCGGGTCCGTAGCCCGGATGATCGATCCGCTGCGGCCGGCCGTCGCGCGCCAGCGTCAGCTGCGCGCGAACGGCCGCCCACAGCCGGCGATACTCCTCGGGCCGTAGGCGGATGGCGACTAGGTGGGCCCCAGGCTCGGCCGTTCGGTCGACGTGCATCACCCGCTCGCCGCCCGTGATCGCCGACCAGGCGGCGCGCGGGGTCAGGTCGGCCCAGCTCGGCGTTTCAAGGAAAACTCGCCACTCGCCGGCGCCGAACCCGAACCATTGCGGACGGGCCGGCGCATCGGCGAAGTCACGCCGAGGAAAGTACGGCCGCCAGTCGAGCCCCTGCGCCACCGCTGGCATGACGATGTCGACATGCACGCCGTTGCTGCGCAGGTAGACGGTGGTGCCTTGCGCCGGCTCCTTCCAGCTGCCGTTCAGGGGCAGGAGCGAGCCGAGCAGCGCCGCGGCGAGGTACAGGGCGGGCACGGCCAGCACCGCCAGCAACAGCCGGCGCGGCCAGGTGGAACGGGAGCGGCGACGGCGAGCCATGCGGCGGGCAGGCTAGCAGAGCTTGCGTGCCCGGCAACGCCGTCCACTTTTAATCTTCGCCCAGGATCACCCGCACCGCCGCTTCCGGCTCATCCCAGATCGGGAAGTGGCCGCTGTGATCGAACCACACCAGCCGCGCGGACGGAAAGGCGGCCTTGGCGCGCGCCGCCTGACGCGGCAGGCACAGCCGGTCGTGCCGCCCCCAGCCGATCACCACTTGCCCGCTGCCCGCCGCGGCCGGCCCGGTCTGCATCGGTCCGGTCGACAGGTCGCGGACCAGCGCATCGAAGGTCGGGGTGTTCGAATAGCTGGTGAGCTCCTCGGCAACCACTGCGCCGTCCAGCGTCCATGGCCGCGCGGACAGTTGCGCCAGCAAGGCACTGCGGCTGACCGCATTGCCGGTCATGGCCGGGATCTGGCCGCGCAGCAGCCGCAGCAGGTTGACGGATGCCGAGATGGTGGTCGCGAAGAAGGTCCGCTCCCACCCCTCCCAGAACCCGCCTGGGTCTAATGCCACGCACCGGCCGGCGTGACCCTGCCGCGCCAGTTCCAGCACCAGCCGACCGCCCAGCGACTCGCCGGCGACATCCACCTGCTCAAGGCCCTGCTCGGCGATGAACTGGCGAACGCTGCGGGCCAGCCCGTTGAAGGTGCCGCTGTCCGGTTCGGCCGGAGACCGCCCGTGCCCGGGCAAGTCGAACAGGACCACGGATCGCCGCTGCCGCAGCCGCCCCAGCACGGGTCTCCAGCTGCTGATCTTGCCGCCCAGGCCATGGATCAGCAGCAGCGGCGGTCCTTCGCCAATTCGTTCGTGGTACAGGGTCATGGGCAGGCAACGAACAAGCGCGGATAACGGCCCATGTTGCCCCAATGCTTGCCTTGGCTCCCCGGCCCGCCTAGATGCCCCGCCGGGTCGGAGCGTAGCGCAGCCTGGTAGCGCATCACACTGGGGGTGTGGGGGTCGCAGGTTCGAATCCTGTCGCTCCGACCATCACTCGGCGCATGCGAGCGTCCGGGGGACGCTCGCGCCGAGCGATCGGCGCCGGCAGGTCCCGTCCGGGGGATGCTTGCTCCGGATGATCCTACATCGACCCAAGGACTTCAGCTCATTCCCATGTCGAGCCTGCTTATCACTGCCGCCGCAGCCGGAGCCGGTCCCGGCGCCGGCAGCCCCGCCGCCTTCGCCATCGGGCTGCTCCCGTGGCTGCTCGTGTTCGTCATCTTCTACGTGCTTATGATCCGCCCGCAGCAGAAGAAGGTGAAGGAGCACCAGGCGTCGGTCGCCGCCATCAAAAAGGGCGACGAGGTGATCACCGGCGGCGGCATCCGTGGCCGGGTCACCCGCGTGATCGACGAGCGCGAAGCCGAGGTGGAGATCGCGCAGGGCGTCAAGGTGCGGGTGGTCAAGGCGACCATCACCCAGGTGCTCGATCCCACCAGCCAGGTCGCCAACGACCAGGGCCGCGCCTGAAATGCTCGATTTCGCGCGGTGGAAGGTGTGGGCAATCAGCCTGACGGTCCTCGTCGGCCTGCTGTTCGCTCTGCCCAGCCTGCTGCCGCAATCGGCGCTGGACCGCTATCCGTCCTTCCTTCCGCACAGCCGGATCAGCCTTGGGCTCGACCTTGCCGGCGGCAGCCAATTGCTGCTGGAAGCCGATCTTGCGGATGCCGCCAAGCAGCGCGTGACGGTGATGGAAGAAAACGTCCGGACCGAGCTTCGCCGCGACCCGCGGGTGGACATCGGCGACATCTCGACCAGCGGCGGCCGGATCAGCCTGATGGTCCGTGATCCCGCCCAGCTCGACACGGCCGTGGAGCGCATGCGCACGCTGGCGCAACCGGTCGGCCTGACCGGCGCCCGCGCGTGGGACGTGCAGGCATTCGACGGCAACCGGGTGGTGATGACTCCAACCGCCGAGGGCTCGGCCGAGGCGCTCAAGAATGGCATGACCCTCGCCCGCGACGTCGTCCGTCGCCGAATCGACCCGTCGGGCACGCGCGAGGTGACGGTGATCAACCAGGGCGCCCAGCGCCTGCTGGTGCAGGTTCCCGGCGTGGATGATCCGGAGGCGCTGAAGCGCCTGATCGGGCAGACCGCCCGGCTGGAGTTCAAGCTGGTCGACCAGGGCGCCGACCAGGCCGCCTTGGCGCAGGGCCGAGCGCCCGCCGGAAGCCAGGTGCTGCCATACGCCGATGGCACCGGCTTCATCGCCGTGCAGCGGCGGGTGATGGTCTCGGGCGAGCAGCTGGTCGAGGCGCACCAGGCGTTCGATCCGCAGAGCGGCGCTCCCAACATTTCCATTAAGTTCAACTCGGCCGGTGCCCGCCGCTTCGGCCGCGTGACGCAGGAAAACGTCGGCAAGCCGTTCGCCATCATCCTCGACGAAAAGGTGCTGTCGGCGCCGAACATCAACGAGCCGATCCTGGGCGGCCAGGCGTCGATCAGCGGCAACTTCACGACCGAAAGCGCCAATGCGCTGGCAATCAGCCTCGCGTCCGGCCAATTGCCGCTCACCCTTCATGTGGTGGAGGAACGCACCGTTGGCCCCGACCTGGGCCGTGATTCCATCCAGAAGGGTATCATCGCATCCGTGCTGGCGGTGGTGGCGGTGATCGGGTTCATGCTGATCACCTACGGCCGGTTCGGAGTCTATGCGACCGCGGCGCTGATCGTGAACGCGTTGATGATCCTGGGCGTGATGGCGATCTTCAACGCCTCCCTAACCCTGCCCGGCATCGCCGGCTTCGTCCTGACCATCGGCGCGGCGGTGGACGCCAACGTGCTTATCAACGAGCGCATCCGCGAGGAGATGCGGCGCGGCCGCAAGATCCTGGACGCGCTGGAGACCGGCTACAAGGAAGCGTCAACCGCCATCTTCGACGCCAACATCACCAACACCATCGCGGCCGCGCTGATGTGGTACTTCGGCTCCGGCCCGATCCGCGGTTTCGCGGTGGTCCTGTTCATCGGCATCGTCACCTCCGTCTTCACCGCGGTGAACTTCACCCGCATGCTGGTCGCCCTGTGGGTCAAGCGCCGGCGGCCGCGCGAACTGCACATCTGAGGATTGCCCCATGCGGCTGCTGAAGCTCGTCCCTGACAACACCAACATCGACTTCATGAAGTGGCGCAACCTTGCCCTCATCCTGTCGATCATCGCCACCGTCGCCAGCCTTGCCCTGGTCGGCGTGCGCGGCCTCAATCTGGGCGTAGATTTCGTGGGTGGACAGATGATCCGCGCCACCTTCCCTCAAGCGATCCAGGTCGACGAGCTACGCGACCGCGTGGGCTCGCTCGGCCTGGGCGAGGCGAGCATCCAGGAATCGGGCGGTCCGACCAGCTACCAGATCCGCCTGCCGCGACCGGAAGGCGGCGAAGCGGCCGCCAACGCCGCCGCCACCAAGGTCCGCCAGGTCCTGGCACAGCAATACCCCGGCAGCCGCGTCGACTCGGTCGAGACCGTCTCGGGCAAGGTGTCGGAGGAGCTCGCCACCGACGGCGCACTGGCGATCGGCCTGGCCATGCTCGGCATCGCCTTGTTCATCTGGTTCCGCTTCGAATGGCAGTTCGGCGTCGGCGCGCTGGTAACGCTGTTCCACGACGTCTCGATGACGCTTGGGTTTTTCTCGCTGACGCAGCTGCAGGTCGACCTCAACGTGGTCGCCGCCATCCTCACCATTGTTGGCTATTCGCTTAACGACACGGTTGTGATCTACGACCGGATTCGCGAGAACTTGCGCAAGTACCGGAAGATGCAGACGGTGCCGCTGCTCAACCTGTCATTGAACGAGACGCTGAGCCGGACCATCGTCACCTCCCTGTCGATCCTGCTGGCGCTTGCCGCGTTGATGATCTTCGGGCCGGAAGTGATCTTCGGGCTGACCGTGGCCATCTTTCTCGGCATCTTCGTCGGCACCTACTCGTCGATCTACATCTCCTCTCCCATCCTGGTCTGGCTCGGCGTCCGGCCGGACAGCTTCCTCCGGGGCGAAGAGGGTGAGAAGATCGAGCGGCGCGGCGATGGCGCGGTTGTCTAAGCTCAAGACAGGACCGGTTCATCTGCCCTGCCGCTTAACGACGCTTTCCCTCCCTTCAGGCCAGCGTTAGAAGGCTCCTCATGCTGAAGCTCTCCCGGGTCGCCACTGCGCTCGTCGCCTGCGCGATCATCCTCCCCGCCGCCGGCTGTTCGCGCAATCGTGCGAAGAGCGACGTCAACTATGTCGCCAGCGATGTGAACACGCTTTACGGCCTCGCCAAGGAGCGGCTCGACACCAGCCAATATGAGGAAGCGGCCAAGCTGTTCGACGAGGTCGAGCGGCAGCATCCCTATTCCGTGTGGGCCCGCCGGGCGCAGCTGATGAGCTCGTTCAGCTACTATATGGCGCGCAAATATCCGGAGGCCGTGAGTTCCTCGCAGCGATTCCTGACGATCCATCCCGGTAACAAGGATGCGCCCTACGCGAGCTACCTGATCGCGATGAGCTATTACAACCAGATCGCTGACGTCAGCCGCGACCAAAAGGTGACCAGCCAAGCGCTCGACAGCTTCAACGAGCTCATCCGCCGCTATCCGGAGAGCCGCTATGCCTCCGATGCCCGGCTGAAACTCGACCTCATCAACGACCATCTCGCCGGCAAGGAGATGGAGGTGGGCCGCTTCTACCAGCGCTCCGGCAACTGGCTGGCGTCGGTGATGCGGTTCCGCTCGGTCGTTGACAAGTACCAGACCACCAGCCACACGCCCGAGGCGCTGATGCGCCTGACGGAGAGCTACTTGGCGCTCGGCGTGCCCGACGAAGCGCAAAAGACTGCGGCGACGCTTGGCCGCAACTACCCGGGCACACAATGGTATCAACACGCCTACGAGCTCATCCAGCGGAAGGCCCCGCAACGCACGGCCGCCGCCGGCCAGAGCTAAGCGGCAAAGGCGGGGGCGGGGAGTGCTGCGGCAACTCGTCATCCGTGACGTGGTGCTGATCGACCGGCTGGAGCTCGACTTTGGCGACGGTCTTGGCGTGCTCACCGGTGAGACGGGCGCCGGCAAGTCGATCCTGCTGGACGCACTCGGGCTAGCCTTGGGTGCGCGCGCAGACAGCGGCCTCGTCCGCTCGGGCCAGGAAGCCGCCGCCGTAACCGCCGCCTTCGACCTGCCGGCCGGACATCCCGGCCTGTCCGTCATGGACGAAGCCGGCGTGGACGCAGATCCTGGCGAGCCGCTGCTGCTGCGTCGCCAGGTCAAGGCCGACGGCGGCAGCCGCGCCTTCGCGGCCGGCGCGCCGGTGCCGGCGGCGCTGCTCCGCGAAGTGGGTGGCACCCTGGTCGAGATCCACGGCCAGCACGACGACCGCGGGCTGCTCAACCCGCGCGGCCACCGCGACCTGCTCGACGCCTTTGGACGGATCGACACTCGCCCGGTTGCCGCTGCCTGGGCCGCCGTGCAGCGGATCGAGACCGATTCCGCCGCCGCTCGCCAGGCCGCGGAGGAAGCGGAGCGGGATCGCGACTATCTTAACCACGCCGCCGGGGAGATCGCGAAGCTTGCCCCGGAGCCTGGTGAAGAGACGGCTCTGGCCGAACAGCGCGCTGGCATGCAGTCCAGCGCCAAGGCAGGCGAGGCGCTGCAGGGACTGGACGAACTGCTCGGCGGCTCCAACGGTGCCCTGGCGCTGCTGCGTGCCGCGGCCCGGCGAATCGAGCGTGGCGCGGCCGATCACCCGCTGCTGGCGGAAGCGCTGGCCGGGATCGACCGAGCCGTGATCGAAGCCGCGGAGGCGGAGGACCGAATTGCCCGCGCTGCGGAGGAACTGGCGTTCGACCCGCAGCGATTGGAGTTGGTCGAGACCCGCCTGTTCGACATCCGGGCGCTCGCCCGCAAGCACCGGGTCGAGGCCGACGCACTGGCCGCGCTTGGCGCTGACATGGCCGGCAGGCTGGCGCTGATCGAGGCCGGCGGCGAGCGCATGGCAGAGCTGGAGCGCGAGCTTAAGGAAGCGCGAACCCGCTATCACGAGTTAGCAAGCGAACTGACCCAGCAACGGCAGGCCACGGCGGCCCACCTCGATACGGCCGTCAACAACGAGCTGGCGCCGCTGAAGCTCGAGGCCGCGTCCTTCCGCACCGCGCTGACCGACGGCACGCCGGGCGTCGGCGGCAGCGATCGCGTGGAGTTCACCGTGTCAACCAACCCTGGTGCCCCGTTTGGTGCCCTGACCCGCATCGCGTCCGGCGGCGAGCTGTCGCGCTTCATCCTCGCCTTGAAGGTCGCACTGGCGGAGGCGGGCGGCGCCTCGACCATGATCTTCGACGAGATCGATCGCGGGGTCGGCGGAGCGGTCGCCAGCGCCATCGGCGAGCGCTTGTCGCGCCTGTCGCAGCGCAGCCAGCTGCTGGTCGTGACCCATTCGCCGCAGGTCGCCGCGCGCGCCCAGCACCATTACCGAATCGAGAAGAGCCACGGTCCCGATGGCACCCGCACTACCGTGCGCAAGCTGGGAGCCGACGAGCGCCGAGAGGAAATCGCCCGCATGCTGTCGGGGGCGGCGGTGACGGAGGAAGCCCGGGCCCAGGCGGCCCGGCTCCTCGAAGCCGCTTAGTAAACGCGCGCCTTGGGCTTGATGTAGCTGACGTCCTCGGTGAGCGTGTATTCGTGCACCGGGCGGTAATCGATCGCCACGCCGCGCCCGAAGTCGCCGCCCCAGCCGTCCATCCACGCGATGGTGTGCTTCATCCAGTTCGCGTCGTCGCGGTTCGGATAATCCTCGTGCATGTGCGCGCCGCGGCTTTCCTTGCGGTTGGCGGCGCAATGCATGGTGACGACGGCCTGGCCCAGCATGTTGTCGAGCTCGAGGGTCTCGACCAGGTCGGTGTTCCAGATCAGGCTGCGATCAGTGACCTTCACGTCGCCCATGCCGCGGAACACGGCGTCGATCTTGTCCTTGCCCTCCTGCAGCGTCCGCTCCGTCCGGAACACGGCGCAATCCGCCTGCATGGTCCGCTGCATCTCGTTGCGGATGCGCGCGGTCGACGTGCCGCCATCGGCATAACGGAACTTGTCGAGGCGGCCGAGCGACAGGTCGGCGCTGTCCTTGGGCAGCAGCGCTTGGGCGGAACCGGGCTTCAGCACCTCGCCCAGCCGCAGGCCGGTCGCGCGGCCGAACACGACCAGGTCGATCAGGCTGTTGGAGCCTAGGCGATTGGCGCCATGGACCGACACGCAGGCCGCTTCACCGACCGCGAACAGTCCGGGAACCACCGCGTCCGGGTTGCCGTCGCGCAGGGTGACGACCTCGCCATGATAATTGGTGGGGATGCCGCCCATGTTGTAGTGGACCGTCGGGACCACCGGGATCGGCTCGCGAGTCAGGTCCACGCCGGCAAAGATCTTGGCGGTCTCCGTGATGCCCGGCAGGCGCTCGCCCAGGATCTTGGGGTCGATATGGTCGAGGTGAAGGAAGATGTGGTCCTTCTCACGGCCGACGCCGCGCCCTTCGCGGATCTCCATCGCCATGGAGCGCGACACGACGTCGCGGCTGGCGAGGTCCTTGGCCGACGGAGCATAGCGCTCCATGAAGCGCTCGCCTTCGGAGTTGGTCAGGTAGCCGCCTTCACCGCGCGCCCCTTCCGTGATCAGCACGCCGGCGCCGTAGATGCCGGTCGGGTGGAACTGCACGAACTCCATGTCCTGCAGCGGCAGGCCGGCGCGCAGCACCATGGCGTTGCCGTCGCCGGTGCAGGTGTGGGCGGAAGTGGCGGAGAAATAGCAGCGCCCGTAACCGCCGGTCGCCAGCACCACCGCCTGGCTGCGGAAGCGGTGAATGCTCCCGTCCTCCATGCACAGCGCGACCAGGCCGCGGCACTCGCCGTCGACCATGATCAGGTCGAGCGCGAAATATTCCACAAAGAAGTCGGCGTCATACTTCAGGCTCTGCTGGTAGAGCGTGTGCAGCATGGCATGGCCGGTGCGGTCCGCGGCGGCGCAGGTGCGCTGCGCGGCCGGGCCTTCGCCCATGTTCTGGGTCATGCCGCCGAACGCGCGCTGGTAGATGCGGCCGTCGTCCGTGCGGCTGAACGGCAGCCCGGCATGTTCCAGCTCGTACACCGCCGCCGGTGCCTCGCGGCACAGATACTCGATCGCGTCCTGGTCGCCGAGCCAGTCGGAGCCCTTGACGGTGTCGTACATGTGCCAGGTCCAGTGGTCCGGGCCCATGTTGCCGAGGCTGGCGGCGATCCCGCCCTGCGCGGCCACCGTGTGGCTGCGGGTCGGGAACACCTTGGTGATGCAGGCGGTCTTAAGGCCCTTTTCGGCCGAGCCCATGGTGGCGCGCAGGCCCGCGCCGCCGGCACCCACAATCACGACATCATAGACGTGATCGACAATTTGATAGGACATTTAAGCGGTTGCTCCGAAGGCGATCTTGGCCAGCGCGAACAGCGCCAGTGCCCCCAATCCGACATGTAGGAAGAGACTGACGAGATGCCACATCATCCGGCCGCCTTCATCACCCTGGTAGTCGTCGACGATCACCTTCACGCCTTCCAGGCTGTGCTCGAAGTTGAGGTAAACGAACAGCGCCATCGGCACGAAGCCCAGCGGGCTGCGCAGCCATTCGCGGATAGTCGGCTGGCTGTAGTCCGGCAACAGAAGCATGGACGCGATGAACCACACGCCGAACAGGACCAGCGCGACAGAGGTCACCCGCTCGCGGAGCCAGTGCTCGCCGCCATGCCGGGCACTGCCCAGGCCGCGCACCCGGCCCAGCGCCGTCTTGCCTTCGGGAACCGCGTTGCGGTCGTGGCGTCCGATGTCCTTGGGTCCCGTCATGCGCGCACCAGCAGTATGTAGGCCCATAGGGCGATGGTGAGGACGGCCGAGCCGATCCAGGTGGCGACCGCCATCGACTTGTTGCGCTTCAACTCGAAGCCCGAACCCATGTCCATGACGAGGTGGCGCAGGCCCGAGAGCGTGTGCTGGAAGAAGCTCCAGCTCAAACCAACCAGCACCAGGATGCCAAGCGGATGGCCGGCCGCCCTGGCGAAGCTGGCGTAGCCGCTGCCAGTGCCGGCCAGCGCCAGCAGCCACCAGGTCAGCACCAGCAGCCCGGCCGTCGACAGGGCAATGCCGGTCGCGCGGTGCAGGATGGAGGTCGCCATGTGCGGTCCCCACCGCCAGATGGTCAGGTGGGGAGATAAGGGACGGGCCGTGTTGCGCGCCATGAAGCTCACTTCAGCTAGAGCAGGAAACGTGCCTGCCGCTTACGGGGGAGCGGCCGCAGAGGCAAGGCAGCCGAAGGTCCGTCCGCTCTAACCGCCTTTTAACCAATGGCCTGCCACAAGGCGCGCAGCAACGCAGCACCAGACGGGTGGATGAGTAGATGAGCGGACGGCGTTTGATGGACAACGACTATGACCTCCCGCGGGGGCTGCGCTTCTATGACAGCAGCGGCGACCTGCCGGCCCGTTCGGCGGACCTTTGGACAAAAATCAGCCATGCCGAGCTGGAGATCGCCCGTGAGTTCTGGCGCCGCTACCGCGTGTCGGAGGAGCTGAAGCAGGGCATTCCCGACGGTCAGCTGGAAGTGCTGGCGACGCGCATCGTCCCTTACCTGCGCGACAAGTTCGCCCGGCTGGCGGACCCCGCCTGGGTCGGCATGGCGCGCGACTATGTCGGACAGGCGCTGGCCGCGAAGCTCAGCCTGTCGACCTTGCTGGCCGGCCTGAACGCAGAAACCGAAGCGGCCTATGCCGCCATTCGCGCGACCATTACCGACGAGGCCGAACTGGTGGTCGCCTGCCGGACCCTGTCCGAAGTGGAAGCAATCGAAGTCGACGCCTTTGTGTTTCACGCGGTAGCCATTACCCGCGCCGAACACCGCTCCCGCCGGTCGGACGAGGCGGACGAGTTCAACCGCAAGGTGGGAAGCGTGGTCACCCGCTGCGTGAGCGAGAACGAGCAGCTGCGCAGCCAGGCCACAATGACGGCAGGCTCGGCCCGCGGCATGCTGGGCAAGACCAGCGAAGTGGCCGCGGCGGCCGAGCAGTCGGCCGTGGCCATGCGCGAAGCCGCGCAGACCGCCGCGGGCCTGATCCGCGCCATCGAGGATGCCCGGACGGAGGTGGAGACCGCCGCCGGCATCGCCACCCGCGCCAGCGACCAGGCGAGCCAGGCGGTGGAAGTCAGCCGCATGCTGTCGTCCCACGTGGAGGCGATCGAGTCGATCCTAGGCCTGATTCGCGACATCGCCGGCCAGACCAACCTGCTGGCGCTCAACGCCACCATCGAGGCGGCACGGGCCGGCGACGCCGGCCGCGGCTTTGCGGTGGTTGCGCAGGAGGTGAAGAGTCTCGCCAGCCAGACCGCCCGGGCGACCGACGACATCACCGCCAAGATCACCGCCATCCAGCAGGCTACCCGGCAGACGGTGGACGCCAACGGCAACATCCAGAGTACGGTGGAGGAGGTCCAGACCAGTGCCGACCGGATTCGTCAGGCGATGGAGCTGCAGGCGCAGACGGTGACCATGATCACCGCCGCCGTGGATGAAACCGCGCTCGCCGCCGACTCGATGAGCTCGACCATTGCCGCGATCCGCTTCGACACGGAAGGCGTCGCCCGCGACATCGACCAGGTGGAACAAGGCTTCGGCCGCTTTGCCGAGCAGGTCAGCGACTTCCGCACTGTGACGACGCAATATACGGCCAAGTTCGCGGCATGATGACGACGTAGGGGCGCGGCGTTATGGCGCCTCCATGAACATTCTTCTCACCGGGGCCAGCCGCGGCATCGGCAAGGCCGCCCTCGATGCTCTCACTGCTTCCGGTCACACGGTTGCGGGCCACTCCACCACAGGCGGAGAAGGTCTGCTCGCTGGCGACCTCGCCGACCCGGCCGCGCCGCGCGCATTGTGGCAGTCCGCCGTCGACGCGCTGGGTGGCCGGATCGACGTGCTGGTCAACAATGCGGGCGTCTACGAGGCGATCGCCGACGATGCCTTCGACGACGACTGGCACGCGGCCTGGGCCCGGACGTTGGGGATCAACCTGCAGGCCTCGTCCGACCTGACCCGCCTTGCCGTTGGCCATTTTCGCGAAGTCGGCGGGGGTCGCATCGTCAACGTCTCCAGCCGCGCCGGTTATCGCGGGGACTCGCCCCAGCACTGGCATTATGCCGCGTCCAAGGCGGCGATGATCGGCGTGACCAAGACGGTCGCCCGCGGCTACGCGGCCGAGAACATCCTCGCCTTCGCCGTTTGCCCCGGCTTCACCGTGACCGAGATGACCGAGGAGTATCTGGCCAGCCGCGGCGGCGAGAAGGTCCTGGCCGAGATCCCGCTCGGCCGGGTAGCAAGCGCCGCCGAGATCGGCGAGATCATCCGCTGGCTGGCGACTGACGCGCCGCCCAGCGCCACGGGCAGCGTGATCGATGCCAACGGCGCCAGCTATGTCCGCTAGCCTGGCGATCTTCCTGGCCGCGCAGATCGTCGTCCCGCTCGGCAAGCCGCCGCCCCGTATCGATCCGCCCAAGGCGCCGATCGAGCGCGCCGGTCCCGCCTGGTTTCGGTCGTGCGGCGACTCGACCGACTGGGACAAGCCGGCGCCGCCCGTTCGGATCCACGCCAATACCTATCTGGTCGGCACCTGCGGGCTGTCGTCGATCCTGATCACGGGCAACCAGGGTCACATCCTTATCGACGGCGGTTCGGAGCAGGCGGCGGACCTCATCGCCGCCAACATCCGCCAGCTCGGGTTCAAGCTGACCGACGTGCGCTACCTGCTGCACAGCCACGAACATCTCGACCATGTCGGCGGCCTTGCCCGGCTGCAGCAGCTGACCGGCGCCACCGTGGTCAGCTCCGAACCGGCCCGCGCCGTGCTGGCGAGCGGCGTCGTCAGCGCCGACGATCCGCAGGTTGGGATGAGCAAGCCGTTCCCGGACGTGACCGTCGGCCGGACGATCGCCGACGGCCAGGCGCTGCCGCTCGGCAACCTCTACCTGACCGCACACACGACGCCCGGGCACACGCCGGGCGCACTGACCTGGTCGTGGGAAAGCTGCGATGGCGCGGTGTGCCGCTCGATGGTCTATGCCGACAGCCTGTCTCCGGTCAGCAGCGACACCTACCGCTTCTCCGACCACCCGGCCTATGTCGCCGCCTATCGCGCGTCGCTCGCTAAGGTGGCCGCGATGCGCTGCGAGATCCTGCTGACCCCGCATCCGGCGGCCAGCGCCACCAAGGAACGCATGGTCGGCCTCCAGCCGCTGTTCGATCCGACCGGCTGCAAGGCTTATGCTGGCCGCCTCACCGAAGCGCTCAACCAGCGCTTGGCCAAGGAGGCCGCCACCCGATGAGCTGGCGGGTCACAATGTCGTGCACCCGGGCACAGGGCGAGGTGATCGGCTCGGCCAACGACCATTTTCCCACCCACGACAACCCGCCGGTGGTGGTCGCCGACGAGCCGGACGAGAGCCGGCCGGACGAGTGGCTGATCCATGCCTATTTCGAAGGTGAACCCACCACGGACGAGCTGTCCGCCTTGCGTGCGCTCGCGACCGGCGACCCGCAGATCGAGCAGCTCGCCGACGAGAACTGGATCGTCCGCAGCCAGCAGGGCCTGGAACCGATCCGCGCCGGACGCTTCTTCGTCCACACTCCCGCCCACGCACCCGATGCGAGCGCCGTGAACTTCGAGATCGACGCCGGCCTCGCCTTCGGCACCGGCCAGCACGCGACCACCAAGGGTTGCCTGGAGGCGCTGGACCGACTGGAGCGGACGGGCAAAAGATTCGACCACATCGCCGATATCGGCACCGGCACTGGCCTGCTGGCCTTTGCCGCGGTGAAGCTCTGGCCCGGCGCGCGAACGACCGCGACCGACATCGACCCGGTCAGCATCGACGTCACCCGCGATAATGCCGCGATCAACCGCGTGCCGTTGGGGCAGGGGTCGGGCGAGTTGCTGCTGTCCGTAGCGGACGGCCTGAACTCCGCCGAGCTCGCCGCCCGAGCGCCATTCGATCTGCTGATCGCCAATATTCTCGCCGGCCCGCTGATCGAACTCGCCCCCGCCTTCGTCGCCGCCCTCCGGCCGCGAGCGTCCGTCGTGCTGGCCGGCCTGCTCGAAACCCAGGCCGACGCGGTCTCGGGCGCCTACACTGCGCTCGGCTGCCGCCTGCTCGAAGGCGGCGCGGGTGAATGGCGGGTGCTGGTGCTCGAAGGTCCCGCTCAGCGCGGCTGACCGCGCCGCCGCCACAGCGCCAAGCCGACCACCGCTAGCGTCGGCAGCAGCCAGTCAAGCCATTGGTCCGCCTTGGGCCACACCCGGACGTCGAGCCCGCCCCACCACGGCATGTTGGCCCGCAAGCCCCCGCCGAACCGCTCGATCCAGCGATACTCCGCCTGCGTGACTTCCCGTGCCACGGCCCAAGCGATCGCCGCGCAGGCTCCCGCGACACGACTGCCTGCCAAGCGGTCGACCAGCGCCTGCAGGGCAAGCGCCAATACCACATGCCCCAGCGCTCCCACCAACACGCCTCAGGCCTCTGCCACGATCCGCTGCCAGTCGTCTTCGCCGATCACCCGGATCCCGAGCTCCTCGGCCTTCTTGAGCTTGGATCCGGCGCCTGGACCCGCCACCACCAGGTCGGTCTTCGCGCTGACCGTGGCGGCCGAGCGGGCGCCGAGCTTTTCGGCCTGCGCCTTGGCCTCGTCGCGGCTCATGCTCTGGAGCGAACCGGTGAACACCACCGTCTTGCCGCTCCATTCCGTTGCCCGCGCCTGGCTGATGTAGGCGGCGGGCTGGGCGAGGGCGAGCAGTTGCGCGACCTGCTCGCGGTTGTGCGCCTCATGGAAGAAATCGTGCACCGCCGCGGCCACCACCGGCCCGACGCCCTCCACGCTCGACAGCTCGGCGATGCCCTCCTCACCCGCCGCAGCCTGCAGCGACTCGACTGTTCCGAAGCTTTTCAGCAGGTCCTTGGCCGTGACGATGCCGACGTGGCGGATGCCGAGCCCGAACAGCAGCCGCGCCGGGTCGAACCCCCGGCGGGCGTCGATCGCCGCCAGCAGCCCGTCGACGCTTTTCTCCTTCCATCCTTCGCGGCCGAGCAGGTCGGAACGATGGTCGGCCAGGCGGAAGATATCGGCGGGACCGTGCAGCCAGCCGAGACCCGCGAACTCCTCGATCGTCTTCTCGCCTAAGCCGTCGATGTCCATCGCGCCGCGGCTGACGAAATGCTTCAGGCGCTCGATCCGCTGGGCCGGGCAGATCAGGCCGCCGGTGCAGCGCACGTCGACCTCGCCCTCCTCGGCCACTGCGTCGGACCCGCACTGTGGACAGCATGGCGGAAAGACGAACGGCGGGCGCGGCTCGTTGCGGGTCAGGTTCTCGACGACCTGCGGGATGACGTCGCCGGCGCGCTGAATGCGGACACGGTCGCCTTCGCGTAAGCCCTGCCGGGCGATCTCGTCGCGGTTGTGCAGGGTGACGTTGGACACGATCACGCCGCCCACGCCCACGGGAGTGAGCCGTCCGACCGGGGTCAGCTTGCCGGTGCGGCCGACCTGGATCTCGATCCGCTCAAGCGTGGTCTCAGCCTTCTCGGCCGGGAACTTGTGCGCCAGCGCCCAACGCGGGGCTCGCCCGACGGTGCCGAGTCGTTCCTGCCAGTCGCTTCGGTCGACCTTGTACACGACGCCGTCGATGTCGAACGGCAGGTCGGCGCGGGCATGCTCGATGGCCTGGTAGTGGGCCAGTGCGTCGTCAACCGTCTCGCAGCGGCGGAACAGGTCGGCTACCGGGAAGCCGAGCTGCCGGAGGCGCTCGACGCATTCGGTCTGGGTGTCCCCAAGCGGCTCCGACAGCTCGCCCCAGCCGTGGACCAGGAAGCGCAGCGGCCGAGCGGCGGTGACCTCCGGGTCCTTCTGGCGCAGCGAGCCGGCGGCGGCGTTGCGCGGGTTGGCGAAGTTCTTGCCGCCGCTTGCCTCCTGCCGCGCGTTCAAGGCCGTGAAATCGTCCTTGGACATGTAGACCTCGCCGCGCACCTCGAGCAGCTGCGGCGCGCCGTTGAGCTGCTGCGGGATGTCGCCGATGGTACGGGTATTGGGGGTGACGTCCTCGCCCACCGTGCCGTCGCCGCGAGTCGCCGCCAGCACCAGCCGGCCACCTTCGTAGCGGAGCGAGCAGGACAGGCCGTCGATTTTGGGCTCGGCCGTCAGCGCCACCGGCTCGTCCTCCGGCAGGCTCAGGAAGCGGCGCACGCGCCGGACGAACTCATGCACCTCGTCGGGCGAAAACCCATTCTCCAGGCTGAGCATCGGCCGGGCATGGGTGACCTTGGCCAGCGGCGACGTAGGGGCTGCGCCGACCACCGCCGAGGGCGAGTCCTGCCGGACGAGATGCGGAAAGCGCGCCTCCAGCGCCGCATTCTCCCGCACCAGCGCGTCATAGTCGGCGTCGCTGATCTCCGGCGCGTCCCGGTCATGATATAGCCGGTTGTGCCGCGCGATCTCCCGCGCCAGCCGCATCAGCCGGTTGGCGGTCTCCGCCTCCGTCAGCTCGCCCGCCGCCATGCTCAGCCGAACAGCTCGTCCAGCAAGTCGAACAACGCCGTCCAGCTGCGCCGCGCGGCTTTCTGGTCATACTGGACTCCCGCAACCCCAAGCTGCGTCGCGGACGGATTGGTGAACCCGTGGGCAACATGGCCATAGGCATGGATCTGCCAGTCGGCGCCGGCCTCGGTCAGCTCCTCGGCCAGCGCCACCACGGCGTCGGGCGGGACCATCGGGTCATCCCAGCCATGATAGGCGACTACCTTCGCCTTGATGGGCTGCGGTGGCAGGCCGGGTGGGTCGAACAGGCCGTGGAAGCTGGCGACGCCCGCAATGTCCGTACCCGTGCGAGCGAGGTCGAGGACGCATTGTCCCCCGAAGCAGAAGCCGATGGCGACGATCCGCTCGGCGTCAACGCCGGGCTGCTGCCTGACGGTCTCCAGAATGGCGAGCAGGCGATCCCTGAGCGAAGCGCGGTCGCTGCGCAGCCGGGTTAGTTGGGGGAACATCACGTCGCGGCCCGCTCCGCGAAGATGCTTTCCGAACGTGTCGGCAACCAAGGCATGGCAGCCATGCTCGTTCAAACGCGTTGCGAAACCGCGTTCGAGATCGGTAATGCCCATCACCGTCGGAACGATGATCACCGTCGCTCGCGCACCACCCTGGGCCGGCAGCCAGACGTGCTCCAGCGACTCGCCTGCAAACTCCTGCGCAACCGCCTGCTCGGCCATTCACGTCCTCCTGCCTTGATAATCCGGGCACCGCTTAGCAGCGGAAAGAAGCGTACCCAAGCAGCAGCAAGCTTGATGACGAAGCGTGCAGTTCCGTAGACGAACCGTAAGGAGTGGGGTGCACAGGATGGATCAGCCGAGCCCGACGGGCAAATTGCTGCGAGCGCTTGGGGTCGCCGCCCTGCTGTCGGTAGGCATCTTCATCACCTGGCTACTCATTTCCGACCGCCACTTGCAGTCCGAGGGGGCGCGCAGCAGTATCGCGGAAGGGTGGGGCGGGCCGCAGGTCATCTCCGGTCCGGAATTAAGCATTCCGTTCAGGGTGACGGTGCCCGGTGCGACCGACGGCAGCGGCCGCACCATCATGGGCCCGGTCGCGGCGGAGAAACGGCTGGTGCTGGCACCGCAGGGCGCCGACCTTGCCACCAGGATCGCACCGGAGCGCCGGACCCGGTCGATCTACGAAGTGGTGGTCTACCGTGCTGACACGCAGGGGCGTGCCACCTTTGCGCTGCCGTCCGATGTCAGCCGGCTGGGCGTTCCGGCGGGCGCCCTGGAACTGAACCGGGCCGAACTCCGCTTCGGAGTCGCCGACCCGCGTGGGTTGAGCGCCAACCCGCTCGTCCGAATCGGCGGCCGGGCGCTCCAGCTTGGTCCCGGTGGCGGAACGAGCCTCGTCACCAGCGGCTTCTACGCCCTCGTCGACCTCACCCAGGTGAATCCGGCGCGCTTTTCGGTCGATTTCCAGTTTGCGCTGCGCGGGAACGAGAGCTTTGCCCTCACGCCGCGGGCCGGCGACACGGCCTGGAAGGTCAGCTCGCCCTGGGCGAACCCGAGCTTCACCGGCGGCTTCCTGCCGGAGCAGCGGCAGGTGACGAAGGCAGGGTTTGTTGCCAACTACCGCATCGGCAATCTGGCGCTGGGCCGGGCGCTGCTGTTCATCGAGGGCACGGACGCGGCTCGCGGCGAGGCTACCGAGGGAAGCGAAGCGGCCCGGGCCGCAGTCGCCCTAATGCAGCCGGTCGATCTCTACAGCCAGGTGGATCGCGTCACCAAATACGGCTTCCTGTTCATCGGCTTCACCTTTCTCGCCTTTCTGCTGTTCGACATCGTCGGCGGCGTGCGGGTCGCGGCGATCGAGTATCTGCTGACCGGCGCAGCGCTGGTGCTGTTCTTCGTCCTCCTGCTGGCCTTCGCCGAGGTGATCGGTTTCACGGCGGCCTACATCCTCGCAGCCGGAGCGATCGCAGCGCTCAACACCGCTTATTCCGCCGCCGTGCTGCGCAGCTGGCGTCGCGGCCTGGTCATTGGCGGCATCCTGGTCGGCCTTTATGCCATGCTCTACGTCCTGCTCAGCCTACAGGCCTGCTCGCTGCTGATCGGCGCACTGCTGCTGTTGGCGGCGCTGGCAGGGACCATGTACGTCACCCGGCGGCTCGACTGGACGGGCGCACGACCTGCGGACCCGGCCAACTCGCTTTGACCTCGGCGGCAAAGCCGAATAGGCCGCGCCGCTTATGACCGATCCAGTTCCCCCCAAGCGTATCTTTCCCGACGCCAAGGTCGACGCCGAAGCCGCGCAGCACATCCCGTCCTCGCCCCAGACCGAGGACCCGGCTTATTCCCTGGCGTTTCAGGACAAGGACTTCCTGCTCCGTCCCGACCTTCGCCCCGTCCGCTTCCAGCTCGAGCTGCTGAAGCCCGAGCTGCTGCTTGACGAGCAGAAGATCGGCTCGACCTTCGTGTTCTACGGCTCGGCCCGGGTGCCCGAGCCGGCCAAGGCCGATGCGTTGCTCGCCGCCGCCCGCACCGACGGGCAGCGGGTGATTGCCGAGCGGCTGAAAGAAAAGTCGCGTTATTACGAAGTGGCGCGCGAACTGGCGCGCCTGTGTAGCCGGACCGACTTGGACGAAGACGGCAACCGCCACTTCGTGGTCTGCTCCGGCGGTGGCCCCAGCTTCATGGAGGCAGCCAACCGGGGTGCGTGCGACGCCGGAGCCGAGTCCATCGGCCTCAACATCGTGCTGCCGCACGAGCAATTACCTAACCCCTACGTTACGCCCTCGCTGAGTTTCCAGTTTCACTACTTCGCGCTGCGCAAGATGCACTTCCTCTTGCGCGCCCGAGCGGTTGCGGTGTTCCCCGGCGGCTTTGGCACGTTCGACGAAATGTTCGAATTGCTGACCCTCATCCAGACCGGCAAGGTTCGTCCGCTGCCGATCCTCCTCTACGGCCGCAAATTCTGGAATCGAGTGGTCGATTTCCACGCCCTGGTCGAGGAGGGCGTGATCTCCGAACGCGACCTCGACCTCATCACCTGGTGCGAGACGGCGGAGGAAGGCTGGGGCGCAGTGTGCGATCATTACGCCGCCGAGGAACAAAAGACCGCAGAGTAACCCTCCGCGGCCTCGCGGCTTTCGCTCTAGGCCTAGCGCTCGCCGGCGCGCTGCGGCTGGTTGGCGTCAGGGCCGGTGACCTTGCTGGCCGCTTCGCCGCGAACGTTCTTCATCCCGCCTTGGGCGGCCTGTTGCTCGTTCAGGATCGGCTCGTTCTCGGCCTTCTGCGCGCCGGCATCGTCGGCTTCGGCCGCGGCCTTGTCGGCAGCGGCGCCGGGGGTGGAAGCGGTCGGTGCAGCGCCGGCGCTAGCGGCTGGAGCGGCCGGCATCGGCAGCGGCGCGGGGCTCTTGCTGTTGAGGAAGGCGATCACGTTCGCCCGGTCCTCAGGGTTGCTCAGGCCGGCGAAGGTCATTTTGGTGCCCGGAGCGAATTTCTTGGGACTGATCAGCCACTCGCTGAGCGTCGCCCAGTCCCACTTGCCGCCCTTGCCGCTGAGCGCCGGCGACCAGGCGAAACCGCGACCTTGCCCGATCGGCTCACCCAATACATGGTATAGGTTGGGCCCCAGGCCGTTCGGCTGCCCGGACTCAGCCGTGTGGCAGGCCTGGCACTTCTTGAACACGTCAGCACCCTTGCCCGCATCGGCGCTTGCGAGGTAGAATTCGATCGGCTTCTCGGCTTCGGCGCCGGCCTCGGACACCACGCCCTCGATCGGATAGCCCATCTTCTCCGGCCGCTCATCGCCGAAATACTCGCCCGCCACCAGCGAGCCGCCCAGGGCGACGATGCCGGCGAACAGGACCCAGCCGGCAATGGTGTTGTTGCGGTCGTTCATGACGGGTGCGTATCCAAGTTAGACAGAAGCTGCTCGCCCTTTAGTGAGAGGAACCAAGCTCTTCAAGCGGCCAGCCACCGCTGCAGCAGGGTGTGGGCGATGGCGAACGGCGGCGGCGGCACGAAGGGAGCGCCCGGCGAGCCGGTGAGGGCGGCGGCAACCTCGTCGCGGGTGAACCAGCGCGCATCGTCCAGCTCGGTGGTATCCACGGTCAGTTCGTGGCCAAGCGCCGTCGCGGTGCAGCCGATCATCAGGGAGGAAGGGAATGGCCACGGCTGGCTGGCGACGTAGTGCACGTCGGTGACGGCAATGCCGGCTTCCTCGCCCAGTTCGCGGGCGACCGCCGCTTCGACTGTCTCGCCGACCTCGACGAAGCCGGCCAGCGCCGAATAGCGGCCCGGCGGATATTGCGGCTGGCGGCCGAGCAGTAGCCGGCCTTCGTGCTCGGCCAGCATGATCACCACCGGATCGACCCGTTGGAAGTGCTCGGCGTCGCAGGCCGGACAGCGCCGCGACCAGCCGCCGCGCACCAGCTCGCTTTCCCGCCCGCAATTGGCACAGAACCGGTGGCGGCGATGCCAGTTGGACAGCGACAAGGCGGCGGCGAACAGCGGGGCGTCCGTCGCGTCGAGGCGACCCAGTGAGCCGAACCGCGCTCGCAGGTCGCCGTCCTCGGCGCTGATCGCCGAGAAGCACGGCACCGCTCCATCCATGCCGAGGAACAGGGCGGCGCTGCCTGCCTGCCAACACAAGCGCCCGTCGGCACCGAGGCGCGGCAACCCATCCGCCCAGGCGAGTTGCCGGGCGTGCGGGTCCTTGGCCAGCCGAGCCAATTCGTCCGGCCGGGCGCGCAGCAGGTCGGAGCGGTCGATGCCCGGTCCGGAGAAAAAGGCTTCAGGCAGCAAGGCGCGGCTCCCGTTCGGCATGGAGGGCGGCCTCGATCGCCCGCCGGTAGAGGGTCGGCAATCCGGCACGGTCGAGGTCGGACAAGGGTTGCCACCAGCCCTCGCCCAGCGGTTCGGTGCTGGCCACGACCAGCAGGTCGAGGGTGAAGTGCGTAAAGCCATGGCGGTGCACGGCGGTGGGGTTGGCTGACGGGCGCTGCTCGGTCCACTCGGGGCCGGGCAGGGCTGCCATGCCGCCGAGCAGGCCGCTTGCCGGCCGTCGGGTCAGCCAGACTTCGTCTCCGCGCCGCACCCACCACGCCACACCGAAGCGATGCGGCCGTGCCTTTTTCACCTTGGGGGCGGGAAACAGCTCGGGCGTGACGAGCGCTGCGGCGCGGCAGTCCTGTCGTAACGGACACACCGGGCAGCCGGGAGCCCGCGGCCGACAGATGGTTGCACCCAGGTCCATGCAGGCCTGCGCGAAATCGCCAGCATGTCCCTCGGGCCACCATTGGGTCGCCGCGCGGCGAATCTCCGCGCGGTCCGTCAGGCCGAACACCCGCGCCACCACCCGCTCGACATTGGTGTCGACCGGCACGGCATCCACGCCGAACGCGATGGCGGCGATTGCGGCGGCGGTGTAGGCGCCCAGTCCGGGCAGCGCCCGCAGCTCCGCCTCGCCCGTCGGAAAACCACCAAGCGCGGCGACCCTGCGGGCGCAGGCGATCAGGTTGCGGGCGCGGGCGTAATAACCAAGGCCGGCCCATTCACCGAGGATCTCCTCGTCGGCGGCCGCCGCCAGCGCCTCAACCGTCGGCCAGCGCTCGACGAATCGCCCGAACCGCGGCGCCACCGTCGCTACCGTGGTCTGCTGCAGCATCACCTCGCTGAGCCAGACCTTGTACGGATCCTGGCGCACGCTGCCCGGTGGAGCGCGCCACGGCAGCACCCGCGCGTGACTGCGATAGTGGTGGAGAAGTCGGCTCGCCGCCTTTGCGTGCATGCCAGCCCTATGGCATGACCCCGCGCGATGTCGAAGCGAAAGCCCAAAACGCACGAGGACGCCCAACGCCAGAATCGGGCCCGCGCGGCCGGAGAACTGGTCGGCGCGATCGGCGGCGTGGCGTTCAAGCGCTTCGGTTTCGTCCAGGGCGCCGTGGTCAGCCGCTGGCCGGAGATCGTTGGTGAACGCTACGCCCGCGCGTCGGCGCCCGAATCGATCCGCTTCCCCGTCGGCAAGAAGGACGGCGGAACGCTCACACTGGTCGTAGCGGGCGCGCACGCCCCGCTGATGCAGCATCTGGCGCCGACCATCATTGAGCGGGTGAACCGCTTCTTCGGCTACCCGGCCGTTGCCCGCATCCAGTTCCGCCAGGGGCGCCTGCCCCGGCCCGAGCCGCGCGTGCCGCGGCCGTCACCGCCCCCGCCGCGCGAACTTGGGCCCGGCCTGCGCGAGATCGCCGACCCGGAGCTCAAGGCCGTGCTGGAATCGCTGGCCGGGCGGATCGCCGCGGCGGACGGCCCACCGGCACTCGACCGGCCGAACCCCATTCCATCTCTCGTCAACCTGCCAAAGGTACGCTGAACGCCATGAAGAAGATTGCCCTCCTTGCCGCCGTCACCCTGCTTGCTGCCTGCAACAACGGCGGCGGCAACAACTCGGCTGCGGTCGACAACAAGCCGATCACCCCGGTGGCGGCGCCGAACGGCGGCGACTGGACGCAGATGGTTCGCCAGACGACCGAGGGCGGCATGCTGATGGGCAATCCCAATGCGCCAGTGAAGCTGGTGGAGTTCAGCTCCATGACCTGCCCGCACTGCGCGCACTTCTCGGAGAATGGTGCGCCCAAGCTGGTCAATGATTATGTGAAAACTGGCCAGGTCTCGTTTGAGCTGCGCAACTTCGTGCGTGATCCGTTCGACATGACCATGGCGCTGATCGCCCGCTGCGCCGGGGCCACGCCGCAGTATTTCACCATGACCGACGCGCTGTTCAAGAACCAGGCGGCGGCGTTCGAGCGCGCGCAGACCATGCCGGTCGCCGAGCAGCAGCAGCTGGCCAATCTGCCGGCTGCGCAGCAGTTCCAGCGCTATGCGCAGGCAGCCGGCCTGCAGGAATTCGCGGCGCAGCGGGGGCTGCCGTCGGCGAAGACCAGCCAGTGCCTGGCCAACCAGCAGGAAACCGAGAAGCTGGTGCAGATGAACAGCGATGCTTCGACCAACTACCAGCTCCAGGGCACGCCGACCTTCCTGATCAACAACAAGGTGGCCGAAATGCCGGGCGTCAAGGAAGACGACGTCTGGCCGACCCTGGAACAAAGGATTCGGGATGCGCTGTCCTAAGGGGACGGCGTGGGGGGTAACGGTTGCGGTTCCGCCGGCTGAAACTCAGCGGCTTTAAGAGCTTCGTCGAACCCGCCGAGCTGCGTATCGAGCCGGGGCTGACCGGCATTGTGGGCCCCAACGGATGCGGCAAGTCCAACCTGCTGGAAGCCATGCGCTGGGTCATGGGCGAGGGCAGTCCCAAGTCCCTGCGCGGCGGCGGCATGGAAGACGTGATCTTTGCCGGCACCGCCAGCCGGCCGGCACGTGATTTCGCCGAAGTCTCGCTGCTGATCGAGGCTGACGGTGCCGACGCCGGCGAGCGCGAGGTCACCCGCCGGATCGAGCGCGGCGCGGGGTCCGCCTATCGCCTGGACGGCCGCGACGTCCGGCAGAAAGACGTGGCGCTGCTGTTCGCCGACGCCGCCACCGGCGCGCACTCGCCGGCGCTGGTCAGTCAGGGGCGGATCGGCGCGATCATCGCTGCCAAGCCCGCCGAGCGCCGACAGATGCTGGAGGAGGCCGCCGGCATCGCGGGCCTGCACGCGCGGCGGAGGGATGCCGAGCAGAAGCTGCGCGCAACGGAGTTCAACCTTGAGCGGCTCGACGAATTGCTGTCCGACCAGGAAGCTCGGGTCGCGGCCCTGAAGCGGCAGGCACGGGTGGCAGAACGTTATCGCCAGCTGACCGATCGCATCCGGCTCGCCGAAGGTCGCCTCATTTATTGCCGCTGGGCCGAGGCCAACCGCGCCGCCACCGTGGCGGCCGAGGAGGCCGGGTCTGCCGAGGCGGAGGTGCAGGCGCTGCAGGCCAGGCTCACGCAAGCGCAGGACGCGCAGGTGGCCGGCTCGCGCGAGGTTGCGCGGCTTCGGGCCGACGCGGCCGGCGCGCGCGAACGGGCTCAAGGCTTGGCGCATCAGCTGGCGACCGCCCGGGCGCGGCTCGACACCGTGCGACGACGCCTGGCGGAGCTGGAGCGGCTGCGGGTGCAGCTCGGCACCGAAAGGGCGCGCGAGCTGGCTTTGCGCGAGGATGCCGACAATGCCGGCCGCGCGCTCCAGGCCGAGCAGGACGCGATCGCCGCTCGACTGGCGAATGGCGAAACGGAGGCCGTGCGCATCTCCGCCACCCTGACCGCCGCAGAGGCGCAGTCGCGTGCGTCGGAAGCGATGCTGGCTGGATTGCTGGCCCGGGAGGCGGCGATGAAGGCGGAACGCAGCGTGGCCGATGCCGCGCTCAACGCCGCGCGCTCGCACGGCGCCCGCATCGAGGCGGAGGCGCAGCGCTTGTCGGCGCAGCTGGCTTCGCTTGGCGACGGCGCCGCTGAACAGCGCCAGCGCGAGAAAGGGGCGCACCGCCGGGCCGAAGCCGTCGCGGCACAAGCCAACGCCGAACGGGCGCTGGCAGCTGCCGAGCGCTGCCGCGACGAAGCGGCAGAGCAGCGGGAGGAGGCCGAGGCGGCCCTAGCGTCCGGCCGCGCGGCCCTGGCGGCGGCGAGCGCGGAACAGGCGGCGCTGACCCGGGCCCTGGCCACCGCCGATGGACGTGGCGTGCTTGCGGAGGTCCGCGCAGCCCGGGGGTATGAACGGGCGCTCGCCGCCGCGCTCGGCGACGACCTCGACGCCCCGCTCGGCGGCGACGGCCAGCGCTACTGGGCGGGAGCGGACGGGAGCGCGAGCGACCCCGCGCTGCCCGCCGGCACAGACTGCCTCGCCGACCATGTCGAGGCGCCCGCCGCGCTGCATCGCCGCCTGAACCAGGTTGCCGTGGTGGAAATCGACTCGGGCCAGCCGCTCGCCGTCGGGCAGCGGCTGGTCACTCGCGACGGCAAGCTGCGGCGCTGGGACGGCTATGGTGCCACCGGCAGCGGCGCGGCCGCAGCCGAGCGTCTGGTCCGGCAGAACCGGCTGGCCGACATCGCGGCGCAGGTGGGACCGCTGACCGAGCAGCTGGCCACCGCCGATGAGCGGCGGCAGGCTCTGGTTGCCGCGATCGCTGGTGCCCGCACTCAGGCCGACACCGCCCGCCATGCCATCTCGACCGCCGAACGGGAGGCCAGGGCGGCGAGCCGGGCCGAGGACCTGGCCCTGGCCGCACTGGAGCGGCTCGACAGTCAGCGGGCGATGCTGGACGAGCGGATCGTCGAAATCCGGCCGGTCCAGGCCGCCGCCGCTGCTGCGGTCGCCCAGGCGGAGGCCGCGCTTGCGGCCCTGCCGGACGCGAGCATGCTGGCTGACGAAGTTGCGTCCGCGCGGCAGCAGGCGTCGGCCGACGGGGCCGCAGTGGCCGATCGGCGCGCCGGGCAGGCCACCCTGGTCAGAGCGGCGGCCACCGATCGCGAGCGGCAGGCCGCTGCAGCCCGCGAGCAGCGCGCGTGGGCGGAGCGGGCGGCAGCCGCGGCGGAGCGCATCGCCGATGCCGGCCACCGCACGCAGCTGCTCGACGACGAGCGGGCGGCCCTAGTTGCGGAACCCGCGGCGCTCGAACAGCAGCTCGCCGACTTCGAAGCGGACCGCTGCGCCACCGACGCAATGGTCTCCGCCACCCTCGCCGCCGAGCGTGACGCGGACGCCGCGCTGGCCGCGCTGGCGCACGCCTTCTCCGAGGCCAATGAGGCGATGGCCGCCGCCCGCGAGCGCCGCGCTGGCGCCCATGCCCGTGCGGAGGCGCAGGTCGCGCGCCGGATCGAATATGGTCGGGTGTGCGGCGAGAAGTTCGAATGCCCGCCGCCGCTGCTCCCAACCAGACTCGGTTTCGACCCGGTCGACCTCACCGATGCCAGCGCGGAATCCGCGACCCTCGAGCGGCTGACTGCCGACCGAGAACGCCTCGGCCCCGTGAACCTGGTCGCCGAGCAGGAAGTGGCCGAACTCGACGCCGCGCGGCTGCAAGGCGCCGCCGAGCGCGACGAGTTGCAGGAAGCGATCCACCGCCTGCGCGGCTCCATCGGCAGCCTCAACCGCGAAGGCCGGGTTCGCTTGCTGGATGCCTACAGCCACGTCGACCGCCACTTCCGTAGCCTGTTCACGACCCTGTTCGAGGGCGGTCAGGCGCACCTTCAGCTGATCGACAGCGACGATCCGCTGGAGGCCGGGCTGGAGATCATGGCCCAGCCACCGGGCAAGCGCCTCACCGCGCTCACTCTCCTGTCCGGCGGCGAGCAGGCGCTGACCGCCGCCGCCCTGATCTTCGCCCTGTTCCTGACCAACCCGGCGCCGATCTGCGTGCTCGACGAGGTCGATGCCCCGCTCGACGACGCCAATGTGGAGCGCTTCTGCGACCTCCTGGTGCGCATGACGCGCGAGACCGACACGCGCTACCTGATCGTCACGCACAATGCCGTGACCATGAGCCGGATGCACCGCCTGTATGGTGTCACCATGGTCGAACAGGGCATCAGCCGGCTGGTGTCCGTCGACCTGGGCGGCGCGGAGACGTTGTTGGCGGCGGAATGACCAAGCTGTTCGTCCGTGGCGGCATGACCGCATGCGCTCACCCACCTGACGCACTGACCGGCCGAGCGGCGCTCCTGCGTCGAAGGGCCTCTAGGTCGGCAGCCTCGTGACATGCCGACCGAGGGCTGCATCGTTCATAGAGCGGCAAAACCAATCAAGCGCAGCTTATTGATAATGATTGTCGATAACGCTTATCCCACTGTTGCGAACGATTTGCATTAGCGGTAGCTGCTGCTCCACAAGAAACGAGCAAATCGTTCAAGGGGAAGCAAGTTGCGAATGACCGTTCACGCGCTGCTCGGCGCCACGTGCTTGTGCGTCCTGGCCAATCCTGCCCTCGCGTCCGAGACCGGCGAAGCTGGTGCAGTCGGCGCTACCGACGCGGACCAGCCAACGGTGGTGGTCACCGGCAAGCGTGAGGAATATGGCGTCAAGTCGACCTCCTCCGCCACCCGCACCGACACGCTGCTGCGCAACATCCCGCAGGCCATCTCGGTCGTGTCCGAAGCCCAGATCGAGGATCAGTCGCTGCGCTCCATGGCTGACCTCCTCCTGTTCGTGCCGGGCGCGACGCCGGGCACTGGCGAGAGCAACCGCGATCAACTCACCCTGCGCGGCAACAACACCACGGCGGACTTCTTCGTCGACGGCCTGCGCGACGACGCGCAATATTTCCGCGACTTCTACAATCTTGACCGCGTCGAGGTGCTGAAGGGTCCCAACGCCATGATTTTCGGCCGCGGCGGCGGCGGCGGCGTGATCAACCGGGTGACCAAGCGCGCCAGCTTCGGCAATCACCAGCAGCTGATCGTCAGCCGCGACAGCGAGGGCGGCACGCGCGGCACTGCGGACATCGACCTGCCGGTCGCGGGCGCCCTGGGCGTGCGCGTCAACAGCGTCTGGGAAAAGGCCGACAGCTTTCGCCAGCACAGCCAGATCAAGCGTTATGGCATCAATCCGACCGTCGGCGTCATGGCCGGTCCCGACACCCGGCTCGACCTGTCCTATGAATTCTTTCACGACCGCCGCACCGCCGATCGCGGCATCCCGTCGCGGTCCGACGCCAATGTGCTGACGGTGGACCGTCCATTGAGCGGCTATGACAGCAACTTCTTCGGCGACCCGGCCCAGAGCTATTCGGACGCCGACGTGCAGATTGCGTCCCTTGCCGCCGAGCACCGGTTCAGCGACACCCTGTTGATCCGCAACCGGACGCTGGTGGCCGAATATGACAAGTTCTACCTGAACGTCTTTCCCAGCACGGCAGTCACGCCGGCCGGCACCTTCACGCTCGGCGCCTATAATTCGCGCAACGACCGGCGCAACCTCATCAGCCAGACCGACCTCATCTGGACCGGCTCCATCGCCGGCATCGGCCAGACCCTGTTGGTCGGGTTCGAGGCCGCTCGGCAGAACAGCCGCAATCAGCGGATGAGCGGCACCATCGCCGGCGGCAACCTCGCAACCGTTGCCGACCCGACCGTGGAACGGGTCGTGACTTACACCCGTCTGGGCAGCGATGCCGACAACCGGACCCGCGCTTCCGTCGCGGCCGGCTATGTGCAGGCACAATTGCGGCCGTCGGATTTCATCGAGATCGTCGCTGGCCTCCGCGTTGACCGCTTCAAGCTGACCGTGACCGACACAAGCCCGACGGCGCCGATCCGCAACCGGTCGGACAGCCTCGTGTCGCCCCGCCTCGGCCTTGTCCTGAAGCCGCGCCGGAACCTCTCGATCTACGGCGGTTACTCGCGTTCCTATCTGCCCCAGTCCGGCGACCAGTTCAGTAACCTCACGCAGAGCACTGAAGCGCTCAAGCCCGAGCGATTCGACAACCGGGAGATCGGCGCCAAGCTCGAGATTGGCCGCGGCCTGCTGGCGACGGTCGCCCTTTACCAGCTCGACCGTAGCAACACGCAATCGGCCAACCCCGACCCGCTGCTGCCCCCGCTGCTCACCGGCGCCACCCGCACCCGCGGGCTGGAAGTTGGCCTGGAGCGCAGCGTCACCGCCCGCTGGCAGGTCTCGGCCGGCTACGCCCTGCAAAATGCCGAGATCCGCCGCAGCACGACGGCGGCGCCAGCTGGCCGCGATGTAGCTTTGGTGCCCAAGCATTCGCTGTCGCTGTGGAGCAAATATCAGTTGACCAAGCCCTTGGCGGCCGGCCTCGGCCTGCTCGCGCGTTCGAGGAGCTATGCATCGATCAGCAACGCGGTCGAACTGCGTAGTTACGCCCGCATCGACGGCGCGCTGTACTACAAGCTTGCACCGGGCATCGAGGCCCAACTCAATGTCGAGAACCTGCTGGACAAGGATTACTTCCCGACCGCGCACAGCGACAACAACATCGCTCCGGGCGCGCCGCGCACCGCCCGGCTGACGCTTCGGGCCGATTTCTAAGCCGCGAGTTCCTCCGAGCGGGCCCTGATCCGGCGAAGGTCCTCAACGAAGCGCGCCCGCTCCTCGAGGCGACGATCCTCCTCGGGGATGCGCAGCAGGAAACTGGGGTGCACTGTCACCCAGCACTCGCTGCCATCGGCCAGCACCAGCGGCGCCTCGCGCGCGCGGCTGATGGTCACCGTCTTGCCGGTCAGCGACCGGGCGGCGGTGGCGCCCAACGCCACCGTCAGCGGGGGCCGGATCAGGGCGCGTTCCTGTTCCTGCCACCAGCGGCAGGCGTCGATCTCGCCCGTGTCCGGCCGCGAGTGGATGCGCTTCTTGCCGCGCAGCACGAACTTGAAGTGCTTTACGGCATTGGTGACGTAGGTCTCCGTCCGGTCGATCCCGGCTTTCTCCAGCGCCGCGTCGAACAATTGCCCGGCGGGTCCGATGAAGGGCCGTCCGGCCAGGTCCTCCTGGTCGCCCGGCTGCTCGCCCACGAAGAAGATGCGCGGGTTCAGCGGGCCCTCGCCGAACACCGTCTGCGTGCCGCACTTGTACAGGTCGCAGCGGGTGCACTGGCGCGCTTCGGCCAGCAGCGCTTCCCAACTCGCGCGCAGGTTGCCGCCGGGCTCCAGCTGCCGCTCGGCCGCGACCGCCGTGTCCCGTCCCTGGCTTGCCGCCGACCTTTCGATCATCTCCAGCTCCCGTGCCCGCGCGCCCGCGATCAGGGGGGCAACGAGCGAGGTCTCGGGCATGTTGCGCCAATACTTCTTGGGCATTTCCTTGAGCATGGCCCCGACCTTCAGCCGCGCTGGATTGAAGATGCTTGCGTAATAGGTGCGCCAGGTCTCCTCGAGCGGATCGCCGTCCGGTGCCTCCGCCCGGGTCGCGCCGGGACCCTCGGTCAGTGCCTCGCCGTCCCAGTGGATCGACAGTTCCGGCGTCAGGATTGACCAGCGCATGTTGGCGAAGCGGCGAACAAAGAAGCCGGCCTCCCGCCGGACGATGTGGTGCTCGGGTTCGAAGAAAGCAACAAAGCGCGTGTTCTCGCCTTCCGCCACCTCCCGAAAGCGCACAAAGGCATGCATCTTGTGCGCGTCGCGCCGGACTTCCTTGGCCAGCCGCTCCAGGCGGTCGACCAGCGGGTCGGCCCGATCCTCCAGTGCCCGGCGATTGGTCTTGAGCTTCCACAGGATCGCGTAGAGCAGGGCAAAGCGCTGCGGATCCGAGTGGCAGACAACCGCCTTGGCCAGGTCGATGAACGGCTTGGGCACTGAGAACATCGGCGGCCCACCGGCGGGCGGCGGCGGGGTGCCTTCGGCTCCGAACAGCTCGCCGGCGTCGCCCGCGATCTGCCAGACGACGCTCATCGGCGGCACGCCCGCGCCGATCATCTCCCGCGCCGCGTCCCGCCAACCATCGAAGTCGTCGGGCTGCTCGAAGACGATCTTCAACGGATCAATCTGTGGTCCGTCGGGCAGCAGCACGCCGGCGCGGCCGCTCACGCCGTGCCGCGCATCGAACAGGTCGGCGCTGTTGCCGTGACGCCCATTTGCATCGCTCATTCGAACAACATGCTTGTTGCCGAAGAATATTGGCACGTACCTCGGGCCGCCTGTAAGTACGCGTCGCCATGTACCTTACCAGTGCCGAATTCTCCGTTGTCGACCAGCCTGCTGGCACTGGTCCGCTGCCGTGGATCCAGGTCGCTGCGGGTGCCCCTTACTTTGTCGACGAGCATGGTTCGCCCTGGACTCCGATCGGCCAGAACGACTCCATCAGCTGGCCCGAACTCGAGGGCTTGTTCCGCCGCCGCGACCTCCCGGCGGTCGAGGGCCACCTGCGCTGGCTCAAGGAGCATGGGGTCAATTGCCTCCGCCTGATGCTGGAATATGCGCAAGTCCGCCATCGCTACTTCGAACGGCCGGCCGGTCGGTTCGTGCCCGCCATGGTGCAGTTGTGGGACGACCTGTTCGCGCTGTGCGAGCGGCTGGAGATGCGCATTCTGCTGACGCCCGTCGACACCTTCTGGATGTGGCGGCACTGGCAGCACCTGCCGTGGAACCGGGCCAACGGCGGCCCTTTGAGGCACATGAGCGAGGTGCTGACCTGCCGAGCCACCCGGCAGGTGATCAAGGACCGGCTGGAGTTCGTCATTCGGCGCTGGGGCGGTTCGGGCGCGCTGTTCGCCTGGGACCTGTGGAACGAGATCCATCCGGCGCAGGGCGGTGACGAGGTCACCTGCTGGGACGCCTTCATCCACGACCTGTCGACCCACGTGCGCCGGCTGGAGCTGGACCTCTACGGCCGTTCCCACCCGCAGACCATTTCCATCTTCGGACCCGAACTGCTGCTCAAACCCCATCACGCACCGGCGATGCGCGAGTCGCTGTTCCGCCATCCGGAGCTCGATTTCGCGTCCATCCACATCTACGCCGCCGGCGCCATCGACAACCCCAGGGACACGGTGAAGCCGGCGCTCAGGATGGGCGAGATCGTGGCCGAGAGCTTGGGCGAGATCCGCGACGACCGACCGTTCTTCGACAGCGAACACGGTCCGATCTACAACTTTATCAACAAAAAGAAGACCCTTCCTGCGCCGTTCGACGATGAGTATTTCCGACATCTGTCTTGGGCGCACCTCGCCTCTGGCGGCGCGGGCGGCGGCATGCGATGGCCGAACCGCAATCCTCATATCCTGACCGCCGGCATGCGCCGGGCGCAGCGGGCAATGGCCGAGTTCCTGCCGATGATCGACTGGCCAGCGTTCAGCCGCCGCAACCTCTCCGCGGCGATCAAGGCCCGCCACGTCCACGCCTTTGCGTGCGGCGACGACAGCCAGGCGCTGGTCTGGTTGCTGCGCCGCGATACGGTTGGCAGCGACGGCCGCCTGCGCCGCGACGCGGTGCCGGTCGAAACCACGTTCACCGTGCCGGGATTGGCCAAGGGCCAATACCGCGTGCGTGGCTGGGACACGGAACAGGGCCGTCAAGTCGAAGACTTCATCGCGGCAACGAATACCGGTGGCGACCTTCACGTCACTACCGCCGCCATTGTCACCGACCGCGCCTTCGCCATCACTCCAGCCTGACGATTAGGCGAGGCTCGAAACCGCTCTTGGGCGCTGAGCACGCGCCAGGCTCACGCCGCAAACAGCTCCAGTTGCTTCTGCTTGGGCGCGAGCAGGCCGCGAAGATCCGCGCGGTCGGTCAGCAGCGTGGGCCGCCAGTCGGCCGTGACGATGAATGGCCGCACCTTGGCGATGCTGACCGTCAGCCGGGCGACGTCGTCCAGGGTGAACTGGCGGAACCGGCGCGACCGGACGATCCGGTCCACCGCCTTGGTGCCCAGGCCCGGAATGCGCAACAGCTGCTCCTTGCTGGCGCGGTTCACGTCGACCGGGAAGTGCTCGCGACACTTCAGCGCCCAGGCGAGCTTCGGGTCGATGTCGAGCGGCAGCATGCCGCTCGGGTCCGCGGCCTGCTGCACCTCGGCCGGCTTGAACCCGTAGAAGCGCATCAGCCAGTCGGACTGATAAAGCCGATGCTCCCGCATCAGCGGCGGGCGCTGGAGCGGAAGCACGGCGCTCGCGTCGGGAATGGGCGAAAAGGCAGAGTAATAGACCCGGCGGAGGCCAAAGCGATCGTACAAGGTGGACGCTTTGCCGACGATGTCGCGGTCAGTGGCGGCGTCAGCGCCGACGATCATCTGGGTCGACTGGCCTGCTGGCGCGAAACTCGGCGCCGAACGATACTTCTTCTTGGCATCGCGCCCGTCCTCAATCGCGCCCTTCATGTCGCGCATGGCGTCTTCGATCTGCGACGCGCTCTTCTCGGGCGCGAGCTGCTTCAAACCCGGCTCGGTCGGCAGCTCGACATTGATCGATACCCGGTCGGCATGAAGTCCGGCCTGCCGCACCAGCTCCGGGTCGGCATCGGGAATGGTCTTGAGGTGGATATAGCCACGAAAATCATGGTCCTCGCGCAAGGACCGGGCAACCTCCACCAACTGCTCCATCGTGTAATTCGAAGAGCGAATGATGCCCGACGAGAGGAACAGCCCTTCGATATAATTGCGCTTGTAGAAGGCGAGGGTGAGCTTCACCACTTCCTGCGCCGTGAACCGCGCCCGGCGCACGTTCGAGCTCTTGCGGTTGATACAGTAGTGACAATCGAAGATGCAGCTGTTGGTCAGCAGGATCTTAAGGAGGGAAATGCAGCGTCCGTCCGGGGCATAGGCGTGGCAAATTCCCATGCCTTCACTGGAGCCGAGACCCTTGCCATCCTTGCTGTCGCGCTTGGTTGTCCCCGACGATGCGCAACTCGCGTCATATTTCGCCGCGTCCGCGAGAATCGCCAACTTCTCGCGAGTGTCGAGCTGTGCCATGCGTTCGATATATGTTCACGGTACTAAGCAGGCAAGCTTTTCCGGTAATTACCAAAGCTTAGCTCACACCGGCAGCTTAGCTCGAGCCCGGCGCGCCACGCCCTCGACGGGCACGTCATGGATGATCCGGTAACGCGCCTCGATCAGGCTGAAGAGCCCAAACAGCGCGAGGCCCAATGCGACGATCATGTCCCATGGCGAGGTGAGCCAAGCTAGCGCTTCCTGCATTCCGCCGGCGCGCGAGGCCTGTTCGGACAGACCGGCGCGTAGCAGGAAGTAGCCGGTGATCAGGAACACCAGGCCGCGCGCCGCATAGCCACCGCGCCCGGTCCACTTGACCCATTGCTCCCGCGCCACGCGGCCATCCAGGTTTTCGCAGAACTTGCAGGTGTAGGTCTGCACCAGCTGAGCGACGCCAACTCCCAGCAGGACCAGCGCTCCGACGATCAGCAACACTTGGCCACCGGGCAGGTGAAGCGCCGTTGCCGCGCCCTGCTCGGCCCCGCTGCCGCCGCCGCTCTGGGCGGCGCCGCGGATCAGCCGCACGGCCTGCCAGGCCAGGAACAGGTGCACGGCGCCGCTGGCACCCGCGCCGAGTCGCTCGCCCAAGCCCTTGCGGCCAGCCTCATGCCGTTCAATGTTGAAGGCCGCGTCGCTCAACCGCCACAAGCCATAGGCGACGAAGCCGGCCGTGATCAGGACCAGCAGCCACTTGCCCGCCCCGCTTGCCAGGTAAGTGAGCGCGCCGCTTGTGTCTTCCGTTCGTCCCGCACTGACGACCAGATAAGCGATCACCAGATACAGCAACCCGCGTGCGGCAAACCCCACGCGGGCCAGGGTGGTCAGTGTTGCGTTGGCGTCAGCGACCATGAATGCTCGTCCTCCTGTTCATTCAGAAGATAACCACACCATTGTCTTAATCGTTCCGACGGCGTTCCGGTGCAATTGCATGGTGCCCGGAACGCTGCGGCACAAGCCACAGCAGGAGAACGATCCCCACCAGCAGGACCGCAGAGGCCAGCGGCCGACTTACCGCCAGCCCGCCGGCCGCTACCGGTTTGTCGAGAAAGTCGCCAACGGTGGCCCCGAGCGGGCGAGTAAGGATAAAGGCTGCCCAGAACAGCCCGGCTCGCGACAACCGAGTGCCAAACCACAGCGCGGCGACAACCGCGATCCCCGCCCCAAAGATCAGCGCGCCGCCGCCATAGCCAGGACCGCTGTCCGCCACCCAGTCGCCTAGCGCAGTGCCGAGCGTCTGTGAAAAGGTGATGGTGACCCAATAGAACAGCTCCTGCCGCCGGTTTTGGATATCGTCGCTGGCGATGCGGCCCAGCGTGGCGCGCCACGTCCCAAGGCTGGCGAGCACCAGCGCGAGAAGCAGCAGCGAACCGCCTGGATAGCCGATGCCCAGCGAACGCGTGGCGAAGTCGGCGAGGGTCGTCCCGAACGTCGTCGAGGCGATGATCGCCGCCCAGTACAGCGCCGGGTGGAATCGTCGCGTGCGGATCTGCGCGGCAACCAGGATCAGCAGCGGCAGACCGAAGATCAGCGTGCCGATCAGATAGCCACTGACCGCTTGGCTCGCCTCCGGCGTGGTTTCGCCCAGCCAGGTCATCGTCAAGGTGTCGCCGGCGGTCTCTCCCAGCGTGGTCGCCAGAATCTTCACCAGCCAGAAGCTGACGGTCAGCGCCGGAACCTTCGACAGGCGCTCGATCGATCGTTCGTCCATTCCGCCACCCTCGCAACTTCTTGGCCGCGCAAGCGCTTGCCCGAGACGATCATGGCTGACGGGAGCGGATGCGTGAAGGTTCATCATCTCAATTGCGGGACCTGCTGTCCCTGGGGCGGTCGCCTGTTCGACGGCGAAAGCCACGGGCTCGTTCACGGACATATCGTCTGCCATTGCCTGCTGCTCGAAACCGATCGCGGATTGGTGCTGATCGACACTGGCTATGGCCACCGCCAACTCGAGCAGCGGCGCCTGTCCAAGTTCTTCAGGGTGCTCAACCAACCGCAGCTTATCGAAGGCGAGACGGCGGTGGCGCAGGTGCGAAAGCTGGGCTTCGACCCGGACGACGTACGGCATATCGTCATCACCCACCTCGATTTCGACCATGCGGGCGGGATCGAGGACTTTGGCAATGCCACCGTCCACCTGACGGCCCGCGAGAAGGAGGTGGCGGGCGCCGGCGCTGGCGGCGCGTTCGTCGGCACTCGCCGCTACCGCCCGCAGCAATGGGACGAGGTCAGCCGCTGGTCACTTTACCCGCTCGGCCGGGGCGAACCCTGGATGGGCTTCGACTGTGTGCGTGACCTCGAGGGTCTGCCGCCGGAAATCCTGCTGGTCCCGTTGGTGGGTCATACCTGGGGCCATTCAGGCGTAGCGATCGACACCGGCAAGGGTTGGCTGTTCTATGCGGGCGATGCCTACTTCCACCATGGCGAGATCGGCCGGCGCAACCGGCACTGCCCGCCGGGGATGCGCTTCTACCAGGATCTGATGCAGGTCGACCGGGAGGCGCGGGTGACCAATCAGCAGCGCCTTCGCCGCCTGTCGCTGGAGCGGGCCGGCGAGGTGGACATCTTCTGCGCCCATGACCGGACCGAGTTCGAACAACACGCGGGTGCAAGCATCGACGGAGGCCCACCGATGCGCTGGCGCGAACGCCGGGCACCCGAGCGGACCTTCGCCGCTTAGTTCACCTACTGCGCGGGAACGGTGTTCTCCGTCTCGCTCTCGCGAGTCTCGGAGTACGCCTGATCGATCATCCGCTGCAGACAGCCGCCCTGGCCCGACGGCCCGACCGCATCGCAGGTGTTCACGCCGCGACGGGTGGCAACCTCAAAGCTGCGGGCGCGATTGGCCCACGCTTGCCGGCTCTGGAGCGCGCCACCGGTGCGCAGCCGCTCGGGAATGCGAAAACGCTCGCTGTCGGGCTTGCGCGCACAGATCACCACTTCGCTGTCCGTCGAGCGCGGGCAAGGGTCGTTCCCGAACACTTCGATATAGGCCTGGCCGTAGCTGCTCTGCGCGTGCACCGGGGCCAGGGTCGCGATCACACCGGCTCCAGCCAGCGTTACGGCGGTAAATATTGACTTCAACATGACGGGTCCTTTCGTCACTGCCACAACGGCCGAGCCGCCGCGGCGTATCCTTCAGATGCGTTTGGAAACCTGGATCGCGGCCCGGCAGATGCCCCGGATCGCGAAGGTCAGCAGCGGGTAAGCGGGTGCGTTCATGGCGCCGGCTTCGCGCGCCGTGTCGCGATGCTCGACCTCCTCGGCCTGGAACTGGCGGATGTCGGCCGCCAGCTCCGGATCGTCGTCGCCAAGCGCCACGAGCTGTTCCTCGTAGTGGCGGTCGATCTCGGTCTCGACCGCGTCGGTGCAGGCCATTGCGGCTTCTTCGGAGATCAGGGCCGTGACCGCGCCCAGCGCGAAGCCGCCGAGGTGCCACAACGGCTGCAGCAGGGTCGGCCGCACCCGCCGCTCGGCCATCAGCTGGTTGAAGCGGGCGAGGTGGCGGTCTTCCTGCCCGGCCATGTGCGTCACGAGGTGCGCGGCCGGGGACGATCCCCGAAGCACGGCCAATTGCCCCGCGTAGATCCGGGTTGCGCCATATTCGCCGGCCTGATCGACCCGCAGCATGGACTCGCGATCGACCCGCCGTTCACCCGGCCGCCAGCGGCGGTGGGCAAGTTCATCGCTCAGGCGCGTTTCAGGGTTAGCCATGCGATCGCTCCTGCGGCCGAGAGGGAGATGATGGCGTTCCAGGCCGCCATGGACAGCCCCAGCAAGCTCCACTGCACCTGGTCGCAACGGATCAGCGGCGTGTTGAGGATGTCCTGGAGCGTTCGCGCGCCCGTCGCGGTGCAGGTCGTGAAGCCTTCCCACCAGCCCGCCTCGACTCCGGCATGGAACAGCCCGATCGCGCCCGACAGCCCAATTCCCAATGCCGCCAGCGATAGCAACGGGCGACGCGCGCCCACCAGCACCAGCGCCAGCGTCGCGAAGCTTAGGCCAGCCCAATGGGCGTAGCGCTGCCAGAAACACATCTCACAAGGATGCAACCCGCCAAGATGTTGCGAACCCAACGCACCCGCCAGCAAGGCCCCGGGAACCAGCAATGCCAGCCACAGGGCACGGGTTAGCGAGCGGCTCTGCCGCTCCAGTCCCACGCTGCCGGTCCGGGCATCCACCTGCTGGCCGGGCCTAGCGCGAGCGGGCCGGGCCGCTGCCGCTAGCCACCCGGGCCGGCGTCGCACCCGCGCCCAGGCGCTTCAGCGTCTGCAGCGCATAGTAAAGCTGGAAATCCTTGATCCCCCGCTTCTCCAGTTCGGCAGCCGTCGCCGTGAATCGCGGATCGGGCGCGGTGTCGCGTTCCAGCAACTTGTCGTCCACCTGGCTCTGCGCGATCAGGTGGCGCCGCAGGTCCGCTTCGCGCACCACGCGCCGGTCCTTGTAGTCCGCATCGGTCAGCTGCGGCACCATCACGTCCGGAATGATTCCGCCGGCCTGAACCGAGCGACCGGACGGGGTGTAGTAGCGCGCGGTGGTCAGCCGCAACGCGCTGTCCTGCCCAAGCTGCATGACGCTTTGAACCGAACCCTTGCCGAAGCTCTGCTCGCCCATCACCAGTGCCCGCCGCTGGTCCTGCAGCGCGCCCGCAACGATCTCGGCCGCGCTGGCCGAACCGGCGTCCACCAGCACGATCACCGGTCGGCCTCCGGTCAGGTCGCCGGGCTTGGCATAGAAACGCTCGATGTCGTCCTTGGCCCGGCCGCGTTCGGACACGATCTCGCCGCGCTCCAGGAAGGCATCGGAGACCTGGATTGCTTGGTCGAGCAGTCCGCCCGGATTGGAGCGCAGGTCGACGATGTAGCCGAGCGGCTTGCCGGCGGTCGCCTTGTTGATCGCGGTCAGCGCCGCCTCAGTCTCCTGCCCGACATTGCCGGAGAAGGTGTTGATGTTGACCACGCCCACGCCGTCCCGGACTTCCCACTTGACCGGCCGAAGCACGATCCGCTCGCGGGTAAGGGTGACGTCGAACGGCTTGTCGCGTCCCGACCGAATTATGGTGAGCTTGACCGGACTGCCGGGAGCTCCCCGCATCTTCTCGACCGCCTGGTCGAGGTCCACGCCCATGATCAGCTCGCCATTAATGTGGCTGATGTAGTCGCCCGCCTTGAGCCCGGCGCGCGCCGCTGGCGTGTCTTCGGTCGGCGTGATGATCTTGATCACCCCGTCTTCCAGGGTCACCGACAGGCCAAGTCCACCGTAATTGCCGTCGGTCGTGGTCTTGAGCTGCTGAAAGTCGCTGCCTTCCATGTAGCTGCTGTGCGGGTCGAGCGCGGCCAGCATGCCGTCGATCGCGCCCTTGATCAGCGTATGGTCGTCGACCTTGTCGACATAGTTCGCGCGCACCCGCTCGAACACACCCATGAAGTTTTCAAGCTCCTTGTAGGTATCGACGTCGGCAGCGGCGACGGTCGACGTGGCGACCGGCACCAGGGCCAGGGCGCCCACCAGAGCGAGCGGGGGGAGGAGCTTGCGGAACATGCGCGAATCCTTGTGAGCCAGGCGCGGCTTCTAACTGGGTTACCGACCATTTGACAGCAAGGCAGATGAACCGGCGATGAGGGCGGCGGGCTGTGGCCGCCCGTCGCGGCTCAGCTCCACCGTGACGGCTGATCCCAGCACCCGCCCGAGGGGCTCGCCCCGACCGAGCGACGTTTGCGGGGCAAGGCTGGTGCGGACGCCGGCCAACAGCGTCATCCACCCGTGTCCATGGTCGAGGATGATCACGAACGGATGGGTCCGAAACGGGCCGGCGAAGGCGATGCGGCCGGCGGCGGGCATGGTCACCGGCGTGCCGGCCCGGCTCCTGATGGTCAGTCCGCGTGAGCGAACGCCGCTTGCACTGATCTCCGCCAGGCCGGTGACAACCGGGCCGCGCAGGGGCAATTGCCACGCCACCGGCGGCTCTTCCGCTTCGCCGACAGGTCGACCGGGGCGTGCCGGCGCGGGTTCGAGCCAGGCAAGCTGCGCTGCGGTCCGCGCGGCCAGCCGGCGCTCACCGGCCAGGCTCAACGCGCGCTCCGCCTCGCTCTGCCGGGCCAGCGCCACGTCCCCAGCGCCAAGCGCCTCGCTGCCCAGTTCAACCAAGCGGCGGTTGGTTCGCGCTTCGAGCTCCGCGAAGCGGCGCTGCCGCTCTGCCAGTTCCGACCGGTGAGCGGCCGCGGCGGAGCCGGCAGCAGCGGCGGCCAACGCCAGGGTCTCGTCCTGTCGCAAGTCGGCGCGCAAGGCGGCGGAGCGGGCCATCACGGCCGGCAAGGTCGCGTCGAACAGAACCCGAAGGTGGACGATGTCCTCGACCGAGCGCGCGTCGGCCAGCCCGAGGAGGGGTGGCCGCCGCCCGATCTGCGCCAGGCTCGCCAGCAGCATCGCGACCGGCCGCTGCTGGGTTTGGAGCCGCCGGCGTTGCACGTCCAGGCGATGCTGCAGCTCCGACCTGCGAACCTCGGCCTCGGCGATGGCGGCTTCAGCGGCCACGATCGCCTGGGCGGCGGCGGCCTGCTCGGCGCGGAGCTGCCCGGCCTCGCCCGCGGCCTTCTGGACCAGTGCCTCCAGCCGCACCTGTTCGCGCGCCGCGGCCACCGCTTCGGCCCGCGCCGCGGTCAGCGGGTCGGTCGCGGAGAGCAGGCCAGGGGCGAGCAGCAGCACCGCCAGGGGTGAAAACCCACGCACGCCCTAGCCTTCGCGATGATAAGGATGGTTGGCAAGGATAGACGTGGCCCGGAACAGCTGCTCGGCCAGCATCGCGCGCGCCAGCAAGTGCGGCCAGGTGGCAGGACCGAAACTTAACATCAGGTCGGCAGCGCCCCGGTCGGCGGCCGAATGCCCGTCCGCCGCCCCGATGAGAAAGCGAGCTTCGCGCTTGCCGCCATCACGCCAGCGCTCGAGCTGCTTGGCGAAAGCCACCGACGACAGCGCTTCACCGCGCTCGTCCAGCAGCACCGTCGCCGAATTCGGTTGGAGCGGCGGCACCGATCCCCCCCGGTCCGGCAATTCGGTCAGCCTTACCGGCCAGGCGATCCGCTTCAGGTACCGATCGACCAGTTCGGCCTCTGGTGAGCGCCCGATCTTGCCACGGGCGATGATGTGAAGCAGCAAGCGGCTGCTACGCGCCCGCCGCCTGTTTGGGCTGCTCGTCCCCGAACGCCCACATCCGCTCGAGATTGTAGAAGGTGCGCACTTCGGGCCGGAACAGGTGAACGATGACGTCGTCGGCGTCGATCAGCACCCAGTCGGCCGCCGGCAGGCCTTCGATGCGGGCCAGCTTGCCATGGTCGCGCTTCAGCTTTTCGGCCAGCTTGTTCGCCATGGACGCGACCTGGCGGGTCGACCGGCCCGACGCGATCACCATGTGGTCGGCGATGCTGGACTTGCCAACCAGGGGGATGGACACGACGTCGACCGCCTGATCGTCGTCCAGGGACTGGAGCACGCTGCGGTGAAGCTCTTCAACGGTTGGAACCGTCTTCATGCTATCGTCGGCCAAGGTTTCTCCTGATATTTTGGGTGAGATGCATTGCGCGAGCGCCGGTTACCGTTGCCGGTGAGACGAAGATGCCAATCGGGATCGCGCGCGCGGAGGGCGGTGGCGGAGGTCCGGTCGGGCGGAAGCCTCAGGAAAGTTATCGCCGGTGCACTCCAACGCGTCCAGTACCGTGCCTGGCTGCGGGGCCGGACGAAGTGCCGCAGCCAACCCATTGCGCGGTTCGCACGGGCAATGTCCTCATACCCCGGACGGGACAGAACGGCAATCGGCAACGTGGCACTTAGCCGTCGCCAATCCTTCCACCGGTGGAACTGCGCCACAGTGTCCTCGCCCATCAGCCACACGAACTTGTCGCGCGGGTAGCGCCGGAGCAGCCGGGAAACGGTATCCACGGTGTAGCGCGTGCCGACGCGCGCTTCGAAGTCGTTGACCCGGATGGCCGTGCCACGGGCCGCGTGCCGGGCCGAGGCCAGCCGCGCCTCGAAGGGAGCCATGCCTGCCGCTGGCTTCAACGGATTGCCCGGCGACACCAGCCACCAGACTTCGTCCAGCCCGAGTTCGGCCGCCGCGGCCAGGCTCATCCGCCGGTGACCGCGGTGGGCCGGGTTGAAGCTGCCGCCGAGAAGGCCGATGCGCCGCATGCGCAGGGGGGCTAGCAGGGGCGGGGGCGCTCTGCCAATCTACCGGCAGGGGAAGGTGGATGAACAGGGAAGGCACGGTCAAGTCAGCGGTCCTATCGGCGACTTGCACCAATTGCGGCGCGTCGCTTGGCGGTTCTTACTGTGCCAGTTGCGGGCAAAAGGCGCGCATTCACCGCTCGCTGGCTGCTTTCACCGGCGATCTCGCCGCGGGGTTGTTCAACTTCGAGGGCAAGTTCTGGTGCACCTTGCCGATGCTGGCGTGGCGCCCCGGCGAACTCACCCGCCGCTATGTCGAAGGTCAGCGCAGCCGCTTCATCTCGCCGATCGCCCTGTACCTGTTCAGCGTCTTCCTGATGTTCGCGGCCTTGAGCTTTTCCGGCACCCTGTCGGACGTCAAGGTCGCCGGCGGCCTCGACGCCGCGGCAAAGGATGAGCTGGCGGCCCTGCAACGCCTGACGAACGAGCGGGCTCAGATCGTCGCGCAGGGCCGACCCACGATCGAGGTCGACAGAAAGATTGCCGGTCGACGGGAGAGCCTGAAGGAGATGGAGCAGCTCAGGAGCGGAAATCTGCCGACGGGCCTCAGCGAGGATGGCAACAACCCGCCCTGGCTCCGCGATGCCGTGCGGAAACTCGCGTCGGACCCGGATGCGGTGATGGCCAACGTGCAGGAAGCCACATCCAAGTACAGCTGGGCGCTGATCCCCTTGTCGGTACCCTTTGTCTGGCTGCTGTTTCCGCTGCGCCGCGACCTTCACCTGTTCGATCACGCCGTGTTCGTGACCTATTCGCTGTCCTTCATGATGCTACTGGTCCTGATCGGCAGCCTGCTGGTGATGGCCGGGGCGAGCGGTCCTGCCAGCCTGCTGCTGCTGATTCCACCGGTGCACATGTACCGGCAGCTCAAGGGTGCCTACCAGCTGAGGTGGTGGAGCGCGCTCGGTCGCACGTTCCTGTTGCTGGTGGGCGCCTCGCTCGTGCTGTCGCTCTTCTCGTCGCTCATGATCGGGCTCGGGGTGTTCGGCTAGTCTAAGGTCGGCACGGAAACTTTCCTGCCAACACCCGGATCACGGCCTCGTTCATGTCGATCCTGGACCGCTCGGCGGCCGGAATGGTCGACAGCCGCTGCATGAATTCGGAACTCCCGAGATTGGTCTTACCCTCCGGAGGACAGTAGCGCGGCTTGCCACCGGCGCGAACGGCCGCCAACCTTTGCTGCCGTGCCCGTTCCCCCGATTGCTGCACTTCCTTCATCAGGGTGTTGATCTCGCCGCGCGAGAAGATCGCCATGGCGCCTTTGCGCTGAAGCGCGGTGGCGCGCTGGTGAAAGGCTTCAGCGTTCATCGATTGGGCAAGCGCGGGTATCGCGCAGGTGGCGGCGAGCAGGCCACAGGCCAGGGTCAGCTTGTTCATTCGTCGAGGGGCTCCGGATCAGTGACGGGGGCAGGGGTATTTGCGCTGCAACACAAGCAGCATGGCTTCCCGCAGGCTCAGGTGCTGGCGCTGCGCTGCCGGAAAGGCGCGCAACCCCCGGATGAATTCCATATTGCCAAGGTCGGCCCGCGGCTTGGGCGAGCAGTAAAGGGTCGGCCGGTGCGCCCGCTCGGCCGCTTCGCGCTCGCGCCGGATGCTGTCGCCAGCCACGGTGCCTTCCTGCTGCAACCGCTTGTAGTCGGCATCGAACAACGCCAGCGGACCCTTGCCCAGCAGGCGCTCGGCCCGCTCAAGGAAGTTCTCGGCGGTAGCGGGTGCGGCGGCAGCGCCAGCCGTGGCAAGCCCGAGCAGCAGTTCGGCAAGCAACGCTACGCGCATACGAAGAACCCCTTCTCGGCCAGGCAGAGAAGGGGTTCAACGCGTGAATGGAAAATGAACGCCGGCGTCAGGCGCCAGCAGTTGCCGGTCCGCCGAACCCGGTCGGCTTGCGGCTCTTGGGAATGGAGCTGCCGGCCGTGGGCACCACCGGCTTGCTGCTGCTGGAGCCGCGGTCGATGGTTCCGCCGTCCAGCACCGACTTGATCTCGTCGCCCGACAGCGTCTCATATTCAAGCAACGCCTTGGCTAGGCCGTGCAGCTGCTCCTCATGGGTGGTCAGCACCTCGCGGGCCTTTTCGTAGCCGCTGTCGACCAGCTTGCGGATTTCCGAATCGATGGCGCGGGCGGTCTCGTCCGACATCTGGCGTTGGCGGTTCATGGAATAGCCCAGGAACACTTCCTCGTCGGCCTCGGCATATTGCAGCGGTCCCAGGCTGTCGGACATGCCCCAGCGGGTCACCATGTCACGGGCCAAGCCCGTCACGTACTGGATGTCCGACGACGCGCCCGAACTCACCTTGTCGTAGCCGAAGATGATTTCCTCGGCGACGCGGCCGCCCATGGCGACGGCCAGGTTGGCGTGCATCTTGTCGCGATGATAGCTGTAGCTGTCCCGCTCCGGGAGGCGCATCACCATGCCCAGCGCGCGCCCGCGCGGAATGATGGTCGCCTTGTGGATCGGGTCGGACGCCGGCTCGTGCAGGGCGACGATGGCGTGGCCGGCCTCGTGGTAGGCGGTCATGCGCTTCTCATCGTCAGTCATGACCATGGACCGGCGCTCGGTTCCCATCATGACCTTGTCCTTGGCTTCCTCGAACTCTTGCATGGCGACCAGCCGCTTGCCCTTCCGGGCCGCCAGCAACGCCGCTTCGTTGACCAGGTTGGCGAGGTCCGCGCCGGAGAAGCCCGGGGTGCCGCGGGCGATCACCCGAGGATCCACGTCGGGTGCCAGCGGCACCTTTTTCATGTGGACGCTGAGGATCTGCTCACGCCCGTCGATGTCGGGACGCGGCACCACGACCTGGCGGTCGAACCGCCCCGGCCGCAGCAGGGCGGGATCGAGCACGTCCGGCCGGTTGGTCGCGGCGATGATGATGATGCCCTCGTTCGCCTCGAACCCGTCCATCTCGACCAGCAACTGGTTGAGCGTTTGCTCGCGTTCGTCGTTGCCGTTGCCCAGGCCCGCGCCGCGATGGCGCCCGACCGCGTCGATCTCGTCGATGAAGACGATGCACGGCGCCGACTTCTTGGCCTGCTCGAACATGTCGCGCACCCGGCTGGCGCCGACGCCGACGAACATCTCCACGAAGTCCGAGCCCGAAATGGTGAAGAAGGGCACGCCCGCTTCACCCGCGATGGCGCGGGCGAGCAGGGTTTTGCCGGTGCCGGGCGAGCCGACGAGCAGCGCACCCTTGGGGATCTTGCCGCCCAGCCGGGCGAACCGGCCCGGGTCCTTGAGGAACTCGACAATCTCCTGCAGTTCCTCACGGGCTTCATCGATGCCGGCGACGTCGGCAAAGGTCACGCGGCCTTCCTTCTGGGTCAGCATGCGCGCCCGGCTCTTGCCAAAGCCCATGGCGCCGCCGCCCGCATTCTTCTGCATCTGGCGCATGATAAAGAAGCTCACGCCCAGGATCAGGATGAACGGCAGGCTGTTATAGAGCAGCAGCATCCACAGGCTCGACTGCTCCGGCTCCTTGGCCTGAACCGTGACACCCTTGCTGATCAGCCGGTCGGTGACTTGGGCGTCAGCCGGAGCCGTGGTGCGGAACGCGCGCCCGTCGCCCAGCTTGCCGCTGATCACCTGCTGGCCGGTCGCGCCCGACGCGGTCGTGACCGACCGGACGTTGCCTTCATCAACTTGGCGGACGAAGTCGGAATAAGGCATCGGCTCGCCCTGGCCGGTGCGGCTGCCGCCGTCGATCATCTGCGCGAACAGCACCAGACCGAACAGCACCGCGACCCAGATCAGCAGGCTCTTGGTCCACGGATTGCCGGGCTTCTTGTCCTTGTCGTTCATGCGAACGGGTTCTTCCTTTGAGTGTCGCTTCGCAATGTAGGATTGCGGCTCTTAATGGCAATGGAACACCGCACCTTCGGCCTGGCGCTACCCGGCCACGCTTTGTCCCGCACTGACGGCGGTGGGGGGAGTCAAGGAACCGTTCACCTTTTACCGTCATGATAGAAGATCGTTTTTGGGTGGAGATCGAATGCGCGTCCTTGCTGTGCTGATGTGCTGGTTGTCGGCTCTTGTGGCGGTTCCCGCTGCGGCGGCGACCTCGCCCACGCCCGAGATGCGCGGGCTGGAAACGCAGCTTTCCGCGCTGCTTGCCAATCGGCCGGGTGACATCGGCGTCGCCGCGCTCGACATGGATACCGGCAAGATGGTCAGCATCCGCGGCAACAAGCCGTATCCAATGGCCAGCACCGTCAAGGTCGCCGTCGCGGCCGCTTACCTGAGCCAGGTCGATGCGGGCCGTCGCTCGCTCAACGACCGCATCGGGTCGCTGTCCGCCCGGCAGTTGCTGGAAGCCATGCTGATCCACAGCAACAATGGCGCTACCGACATTCTCATCCGGAACCTCGGCGGTCCGGCCACCGTGCAGGGCTGGATCGACTTTCATCGTCTGACCGGCATCCGGGTCAACCGCACCATCGCCCAGCTGCTCGCTTCACGGCGCGACCTGTTCGACATTCGCGATTCCGCCACTCCGGAGGCGATGGTGATCCTGCTTCAGCAGATCGATCGCGGAAACGTCATCTCGCCCGCCAGCCGCGTCTACCTGTTGGGCGTGATGCGCCGCTGCGCCACCGGCTCCAATCGCATCCGTGGCCTGCTCGGCCCCACCGTTCCCGTTGAGCACAAGACCGGCACGCTGGACGGGCTGACGACCGACGTCGGCTTTATCACCATGCCCGACGGCCGCCGCATTGCCCTCGCTTTGTTTGCCCGCGGCGGCAGCGACCGGCCCAACTCGATCGCCCGGGCCGCCCGCGCCATTTACGACGGTTTCCTTCGGCTCCTGCCAGACCCGCTCGCGCCCATGCCGGTGACGGCGTTGGCCGGCGGCCGCTAGCGATCGGCCAGGGAACGGCGACCGTTCGCACCCGTTCGGATGGCGGGAGGCTCGCCGTCACATGAAGCCGCTTACCGAGCAGCACCTTGCCCTGTTCCGCCGGCACATGGTCGAGATCGTCGACCTGCATTTCGAACTGGCCAGCGAAGAGATCGGCCGCGACACGCTGTCGCCGGGGCTGCGCCGTGCGCTGGCGGACGTGCCCCGCCACCTGTTCGTGCCGGAGCAGTTGGCCGCCGTCGCCTACCAGGACACGCCGCTGCCGATCGGCTTTGACAAGACCCTGTCCCAACCGTTCATCGGTGCCCTGATGATCGCGCTGCTCGATCTCCAGCCTGGCCAGCGGGTGCTCGAGGTCGGCACCGGCTTCGGCTACCAGGCGACCGTCATGGCCGAGATGGGCGCCGACGTTTACACCGTCGACGTGGTGGAGGAGTTCGTCGAAGCCGCCTGTGCCCGGTTCGCTGCACTGGGTTCACCGGTGCAGGCGCGGGTCGGGGATGGGTCCAAGGGCTGGCCGGAGCATGCCCCGTTCGATGCCATGCTCGTGACTGCTGCGGCCAGTGAGCCGCCCGCGCCACTGCTCGATCAACTCAAGGCAGGCGGCCGCATGGTGATCCCGCTTGGAGGCAGCGATGCCCAGCAACTTACGGTAGTGACCAAAGCAGACAGCGGCACCGGGCAGCGGGACGTGATGCCGGTACGTTTCACCCAGTTGGAAACGGCTTAGTCGCCCAGCATGGCGCGGGCCGACGCGCGCAAGTCGGCCAGCCGGGCGGCTTGCCCAGAAGGCTCCGCACTGGCCCGCGCCAACGCTTCGAGCAGCTGCTGGACCACGTCCAGGCTCTGCAACTCCCGGCCATGACGGGCGACCACCGCCACGTCGGACACCAGCACGTCGCCAAGTCGCTCAAGCAATTGGCCGGCGAGGCGCAGGTCGTCGGCTTGCGCCACCATCGGCGCTGCCGCGGCGCCTGAGTGAGGGACCAGGCCTCTCCGTTGCGGATGGCCCGCACCACTCCGTCCACTCGTTGCTGTGCCGGGCTGCCGACGGTGCTCATCCACTCGCGAACGGCGATCAGTTCGGCCAGCTTGAGGCCGGCCCGATTGCCGCTGCTCCAGGCCGTGCTTGCCCGTACTTGCAGCGCGCCGCGCACCATTTCAACGGGCGTACCGGCCAAGGGCAGCACCGGAGCCTCGATCATCGCTCCACGCGGGCTAAGGTTGCGGATGCGCGCGGTCGTGGCCCCGCCCGGCCAGCGCAGGCTCGCCGCAAGGTAGAGGTTCAAGCGCCCATCCAAGCGTGTTTCCGGCTCAACGCTTGCCATCGCCAACGTCACGTGCGCTCCTTTGCCTGCCGCCATGCACTGGGTGGGATCCGATTACCGGCCGGCTGCGGTCTCGTCCGATCCGGATGCAAATTCCTCGGCTCCGCGCTTGCCCATTGCGCGTGGCTGGCCCGCGCCCGCTATGCCGTTGCCGGGCTGGTGTCGCCGCCGAACCGCGCGGACGGAGACTGGCAAGACCCGCTAGGCTCGCCGCGGCGGTGCCGGTGCGAACCGCCATTCTCCTGCCCGCGGCCGAATGACCACCTCGGCAAGGGCCGCAACCTGGCCGCTGGAGAGCGTCGCCACTGCGCGGGCGAGTTCGTCACCGCGCAAGGACGCGGTCGACCGCCCGACAATCCCGACCAGCCGGCCGGCCAGCCGGCGAAGCAGCTCCGGCGGAAGATCGTGAACGGCCAGCACCCGCGCTTCACCGTCGGCCGACACCCGCCTCCGAAGCAGGTCCGACGTCACCCACTCCATCGCCTCGCTGACCTCGCGCAGGTGATCGGCGCTGTTTGCCACTCGCTGCCGGTCAGGCCACTTGGGCGACGCGGCAAGAGCGGCGCGGGCACCCGTGCGGTCGTGCGCCGGGTCGCTATTGCTCGGGTCCTGGATGGCGACGAAACCGCTCGCCCGGACCAAGGTTGCGAGTTCGTCCTTGCGCCAGCCCAGCAGCGGCCGGACCAGGATCGGACCTCGGCCTTCCCGGGCCAGCGGCCGCTTCGGCCGGATGCCCGCCAGCCCATCCACGCCCGATCCGCGATGGAGGCGCATCAGCAGGGTTTCGGCCTGATCGTCGAGATGGTGGGCGGTCGCCAGCCAGTCCGCCCCGCGCTCGACCGCCCAGGCTTGCAGGCACTCGTAACGCGCTGCGCGGGCGCTTGCCTGACGGTTCGAGCGGGGCGGCGACCAGGCCAGCGCAAGGGTTTCGTGCGGCACGTCCAACCGGCCGCAGACGTCGGCAACGAACGCCGCCTCACTGGCGCTCTCAGGCCGAAGGCCGTGGTCGACGGTGGCCGCGCTCACTCGCCCGCGGAGGGCGGCAGCGGCCAGCAGCAACAGTGCCAGGCTGTCCGGACCGCCGGATACGGCCACCGTCAGGATCGCGGAACCGGCCGCGTCCTCCCCGATGAGCGAGGCAAGCGAGGCGCGAAAGCGCCGGACCAAGTCGTCCGTTGGGCCTAGCGGCACCCCGCCCTGCTCTTGGCGGCGGGAAGCAGGCTCCTCAGATCCGGCCGCGCCCGGTCGCCATAGACTTCCTCAAGTTCCGAATAGGCCTTGCACGCCTGGGTCAGCTGCTTGAGGCCGACCAGTGCTTGGCCAAGATAGAACAGGCTGTCGGCGGCTCGCTCGCCTCGCGGGTTGCCACGATAATTGGCAAGCAGGGCCTCGGCCGCCGGGCGATAGTCGCCCTTGTCCAGCAGCGATCGGCCGATCAGGTTGTTGGCCCAGCTCACTCGCCGGTGACCGGGAAATGACGAGATCATTGACCGCAGGGCAGCAATCGCCTGGTCGTACTTTTTCTGCTGCCACAATTGATAGCCGGCATCGTAGGCGGCCTCGGCGTCGGCGTTGACGTCGCCGGTCTTGACCGGACCTGTGCTCGCCTGGGTCGGCGGAGTGGGACGGGGGCGTTCAACCGTCGGACCCGCATTGGTGCTGGCCGCCGGAGTGGCCGTCTCCAGCGTCCGCAGCCGCTGGTCGCTGTCGGTTCGCAGCCGCGCGAGTCCGGCCTCCAAGGTCGAGATGCGGTTGGCATTCTCCTCGTTGACCCGCGCAATCTGGGCCAGCGAGCGCTCCATATTGTCGAGCCGGTTGCTGAGCGCGGTCACCACCACCTGGCTGGCGGCAGGATCGTCGGCCAGGCCGGCGGTGCTGACGGGCTGTCCGTTCGGGAACACGCGCCCCTGGATCTGACGGATCTGCCGCTCCAGCCGCTCGACCCGTTGTTCGGGCGTCGGTTGGGGCTGGGCAGCCGCGGGGCCGGCAAGAAGAAGGGAAAGGGCTGCGGAAGCGAGCAGGGTGCGCATGTCGTCCTCGATTGAATCGGGTGGGCAGGGGTGCTTGGCGCTAGCTTGCGCCGGGATGAATCAACGGGGGGCGGCGGTGTTTGCCGGAACGGTTGTGGCGTCGCCGCCACGCATCAGGTCGGCCGCGAGCAGCGACACGTTTCGGGCGGTCGTGCCCGGTCGCCCCACTGGCGGCGCGTCGGCGGTGCCCACGGCGACCCGCAGGGCCTCCGGCTTGCCGGTCTTGAGCAGCGGCGCCGTGGCGGTGACGGGCACTTCGTAACTCTGGCCCGCGGCGAGCTGTCCCTGGAACAGGGACTTGCCGCCCTTTTCATAGACCTGCAGCCAAGCCGGCTCGTTGGCGGTGATCACCACCGGCCCGGTCGGAGCGGCAGCGGCGACGGGCCCAGCCGCCGACCCCTGCGCCGCTTCCGCGACGGCCTGCGGCGAGCCTTCGTCCGGACCGCTGATCTCCCGATTGCGAATGAACAGCAGGGCGGCGATGACCGCGATCACGCCCGCCACGGCCAGCAGGACCAGCCACTTGGGCATGACCCGGGCCGGGTCCGCCGGTTCGAACACTTCGGCCGTCCTGGTCGGGCGCTGGCTGTAGCCGCTCATCTCCGCCCGCAGCTGCTCGCCGATCTGGGTCCGGTTCAGCCCCACCGCGCTGGCGTAGGACTTGGCAAAGCCGATCGAATAAGTGGTGGCCGGCAGCTTGCTCCAGTCGCTCGATTCCAGGCTCTCCAGGTGCCGCGTCGGAATGCGAGTGCGCCCCGCGACTTCTTCAAGGCTGGCACCCTCCGCCTCGCGAGCAGCCCGCAGCTGCTCACCAACCGTTGCTGCCCCACCAGTTTCGTGTTCGTCGACCATGCTGCTCCCCGCCCAGGTCTGCTTTGCCGGCTGTTCTTGAAGGTGAACGTCGGCAAGTCAACGCCTTCTACCCCAGCACCACGCCCTGTCGCCTGGCCCAGTCGGTAAGCGCCCGCCGCATGTCGCGCGGCGGCTTGGCGAGGAGCTGCTCCATCCGGGTCCGGACGGTGCCCGCATCGAGCGAGCGGATCATCGCCTTTACCGGCCCGACCGCGGCTGGCGTGATCGAGAAGTTGTCGATACCCAGCCCGATCAGCGCCATCGCCTCGAGCGGTCGGCCGCCCATCTCGCCGCACACACGCACGGGAACACCGGCCGCGGTCGCCTCGCGCGTGACCCGCCGCAAGAAGCGCAGGATCGCCGGGCTCAACCAGTCGTAACGCTCGGCCAGGCGCGGGTCCGCGCGATCGGCGGCGAACAGGAATTGCGTCAGGTCGTTGGTGCCGATCGACAGGAAGTCCACCCGCGGCAGCAGCACGTCCAGCATCTCGGCCAGGCCAGGCACTTCCAGCATGGCGCCGAACTCCACCCGGCTCGGCTCGATGCGGCGAGTGTCCCGAGCCCATGCCAGCTGCTCCTCGAACAATGCGCGGGCCGCCTCATATTCCCACGGTTCCGAGATCATCGGGAACATCACCCGCAGCACGCGCCGGTCGGCCGCCTCGATCAGCGCCCGCGCCTGCGCCTTCATCAGGGTCGAGCGGGACAGCGACAGCCGCAGCGCGCGCCAGCCCATGGCCGGGTTCTCGGCTTCGTCCTTTTCATCGGCCAGGTAGGGCAGCGCCTTGTCCCCCCCGATATCGACGGTGCGAAAAATCACCGGCTTGTCGCCCGCCGCGTCAAGCACCTGGCGGTACAGGCGCAGCTGGCTGTCACGGCCCGGCAGGGTGGCAGAAACGAGGAACTGAAACTCGGTCCGGAACAGGCCGATACCGTCGGCGCCGACCGCTTCCAACTGGGCCGAGTCCTCGGCCAAGCCCGCGTTGACCATCAGCGTGCAGCGGCGGCCGTCGCGGGTGGTGGGCGGCTCGTCCTTGATCGTCGCGAACTCGGCCCGGCGACGTTGGCTCATCGCCATGCGCTGCTCGAAGCTGGCCGCCACCTGGCTGGTCGGCCGCACCACCAGGCTGCCTTGGTCGCCGTCGACCAGGATGGTGTCGCCCTCGTTAGCAGTGTGGCGGATGTCCAGGATGCGGCCCAGCACCGGCACGCCGATCGCCCGGGCGACGATCACCATGTGACTGGTAAGCGAGCCTTCCTCCAGCACCACCGCCTTCAGTCGTCGCCGATCATATTCCAGCAGCTCGGCCGGGCCCATGTTGCGCGCGATCAGCACCGCGTCGCGCTGCAACCCGGTTTGCGCCGCCGTGCCCATTCGCCCCGACACGATCCGCAGCAGCCGGTTGGACAGGTCCTCCAGGTCGTGCATCCGCTCTTTCAGCAGCGGGTCGTCGATCTCCTGCATGCGCGCGCGGGTGCGCTGCTGGACCCGCTCGATCGCCGCCTCGGCGGTCAGGCCGCTGTCGATCGCCGCGTTGATGCGCCGCGACCAGCCTTCGTCGTAGGCGAACATCTTGTAGGTCTCGAGGACTTCCTGATGCTCGCCGATCGTGCCGAACTCGGCTTCGCGGGTCATCTGCTCGATCTGCTCGCGCATGTTGCGAAAGGCGGCATAGACTCGGGCTCGCTCCAGCTCGGTATCTTCGGCCACCGTATGCTCGACCACCACTCTGGGCTCGTGGAACACGGCCGTGCCGCGCCCCATTCCAGCAACCAGTTTCAACCCGGCCAGCCGAACTGTCCCCACGCGGGTCCGCCTCCGGTCGGAGCCGTCGACCAGCCGCGCGCCCGCGATCAGTTCCGCCAGCACCATCGCCACGGTCTGCAGCGCTTCGATCTCGACTTCCTCGTACCCGCGTGCGTCGGCATGCTGCACCGCCAGCACGCCGACGGCGCTCTCGCGCCGGATGATCGGGACTCCGGCGAAGCTGTGGAAACTCTCTTCCCCGGTCTCGGGCCGGTAGGCGAACGCCGGGTGAGACGAAGCTTCGGCCAGATTCAGGATCCGACCTTCCGCCGCGATCGTGCCGACAAGTCCCTGGCCCAGCTCCAGGCGGGTGACGTGCACCGCCTCCTTGCGCAAACCATGGGTGGCGAACAGCTCAAGGCCGCTGTCGCGCAGGAGGTAGATAGAGCAAACTTCGCTTTTCATCGCTTCGGCGATGAGATCGACGACGTGGTCGAGCTTGCCCTGGGCCGAGCCGCGCTTGGCCATGACGTCGTGCAATCCCGTCAGGATCTCGCGGGCGGCATTGGCGGCGGTCAGGGGCATGCGCATGGAGCTAACAGGAAGGCGCGCCCCTTCCAAGCGGGCGGTCAGCCGCGCATGATGATGGCGATTTCACGGTTGCGGGCGAGAATGGCGTCGCGCTTGCAACTGGCCGAGGTGCACCGGGCCATGCGCGACCGAAAGGCGGTCTGAGTCCCGACCAGCAGCGCCCGTGTTTCCGGATCGGCATATTGCAGCGACTGGGTGGTCAGCAGTGCCAGGTGCTGGTCGAGCGCGGCAAGGTCGATCGCCGGGCAGCTCGCCTCCGTCTCGCACGGGTTCGTGGCTGGTCGCGAGGGTGCACGGGGACGGACGGCAGGCGTCTGCTCGGGTGCGGACGAAGGCGCCGCTTGGTCGACGGTCGGCGGGGCCGGCGGCAGCGGCAACGCCACCACTGGTAGCGCCGGCTGCGTCGGCAGCTGGGCCGGCACGGCGGGAAGGCGCTCGGAAGGTGGCGGCGACGATTGCACCGGGGTGGCCGCCACAACCGGTGCGGCGACCACCTCAGGCGGGGCTGGCGGATGGTGGCCCGGAACTGGAAGCATCGGCCGGGTCACCGCGAAGCCGACCAGGCCGGCGCTAAGGGCGACCAGCAGGATTCCGCCGGCGCGGCCCCGAACCGGCCGTTGCGCCGGCCCGACTCGCGGCACGGGCCGTGGCTCGACGATCAGCCGCTGCCGGTCGAACTCGGCGCGCCGCTCGGGATCGCTGAGCAGCGCAAAGGCCGCCGCCACGTCCTGGGCTCTACCTGCCGCCTCGTCCGAGCGGTTGTGGTCGGGATGGTAGCGTTTCATCAGCGCGAGATAGGCGGCGCGGATCACGCTCTCGTCGGCCGACGGCAGGACGCCCAGCACTCGGTATGGATCAGGCCTGGCCATTGTGCCGTTCGTTGTGACGCAGCAACCGGCCCGGCGACAAGGGTCAGCTGCGCCGGGCGAGTGCCGCGGCGGCTTCGTCGACCAGCTCGGCGATGATCTCCGCCGTTGGCTGCTCCCTGGTGACCATCCCGACCGACTGGCCGGCCATGACACTGCCCGACTCCACGTCGCCGTCAATTGCCGCGCGACGCAGGGCGCCAGCCCAGTAATGCTCGATCTGCAACTGGGCTTCCGCCATCTCCAGCCGCTTGCCGTCGAGATGCTCGGCGATCTCGCGCTGCTTGGCGGCGAAGCGTTCGGTTTCCTTGTTCTTGAGCGCACGCACGGGGATGACCGGCAGGCGCGGGTCGAGCTGGATGCTGGGCACCGCGTCCCGCGCCGACGCCCGGATAAACGCGCGCTTGAAGTTCGGGTGAGCAATGCTTTCTGTGGCGCACACGAACCGGGTGCCGAGCTGCACTCCGGCCGCGCCCATCTCCAGATAAGCTGCGATCGCCTGGCCCCGACCGATCCCGCCGGCGACGAACACCGGAATGGCCTCGCAGATGTGCGGCAGGATTTCCTGCACCAGGATGGAAGTGGACACCGGCCCGATGTGGCCGCCGGCCTCCATGCCTTCGATCACAAGCGCATCGGCGCCCGACCGCATCAGCTTCTTCGCCAGCGAGAGCGCCGGCGCGAAGGCGATCAGCTTGGCACCGGTGGCCTTGATCCGGTCGATCGCGCCGCCGGGCGGCAGCCCGCCGGCCAGCACGATGTGCCCGACCCCGTGCCGCCCGCACACCTCGATCAGTTCAGGCAGTTGCGGATGCATCGTGATGAGGTTGACGCCGAACGGCTTAACCGTCCGCGCCTTGGTCTCCCTGATCTCCGTGTCGAGCAGTTCGGGGTTCATCGCCCCGCAGGCGATCACTCCGAACCCGCCGGCATTGCTGATCGCGGACACCAGGTTGCGCTCCGACACCCAGCTCATCGCTCCGCCCAGGATCGCGTGCTCGGTGCCCAGGAACTCCGTGCCCCGCGACCACAGCTCGGCCAGCCGCTGCGCGCTCACGCCCTTTGCTCCGGCCGCGCGTCAAGCCCGAAGGCGGTATGCAGCACGCGCACGGCCAACTCGGTATAATCCTCCGGAATAAGCACGCTGACCTTGATCTCCGAGGTGGTGATGGCGAGGACGTTGATGCCGCGTTCGGCCAAGGTGTCGAACATCTTGGCCGCGATGCCGGCGTTGGAGCGCATGCCGACGCCCACCGCGCTGACCTTGACCACGTCCGTGTCGGTCAGGATGTCGGTGAAGCCGACCGCTGCTCGGACCTGCTCCAGTTCGGCCACCGTGTGCGGCAGGCTGGCCCGCGGCACGGTGAAGGTGAGGTCGCTCAGGCTCGCCGCGCGCGGCACCGACTGGACGATCATGTCGACGTTGATGTTGGCGGCGGCGAGCGGCGCGAACACGGCGGCGACGGCGCCTGGCCGATCAGGCAGGTCGGCGAGCGTCACCCGCGCTTCGTTGGGGTCGTGGGCGATGCCGGTGACGACGTTGCGTTCCATTTCTTCCCCTTCAAGCGCGTCTTCGCTCACGATCATGGTGCCGGGCCGGTCCTCGAACGAGGACAGGACCTGCAGCGGCATGCTGAACCGCATGGCCAGGCCGACCGAGCGGGTCTGCAGCACCTTGGCGCCGACCGAAGCCAGCTCCAGCATCTCCTCATAGGTGACGAGGTCGAGCTTGCGCGCCTTGGGCACGATCCTGGGATCGGTGGTGTAGACGCCGTCCACGTCGGTGTAGATGTCGCAGCGGTCGGCCTTCATCGCCACCGCCAGCGCCACCGCCGACGTGTCGGATCCGCCGCGGCCCAGCGTTGCCAAAGCGCCTTCGCCGGTCACGCCCTGAAAGCCGGGAATGACGGCGATTCCTTGCTCGTCGAACACCCGTTGGAGCACGTCGACGTCGATCTCCTCAATCAGCGCGCTGACGTGGCCCGAGGCGCGGATCGGCAGCTGCCAGCCCATGTAGGACCGCGCCTTGACGCCCATGCCTTGTAGGGTCATCGCCAGCAAGCCGCTGGTGACCTGCTCGCCGCTGGCCACCACCACGTCATATTCGCGCGGGTCGTAGAGAGCGGCGGCCTCACGGCACAGCTGGACCAGCCGGTCGGTCTCGCCGGCCATGGCGCTGACCACCACCGCGACCTCGTTGCCGACGTCCGCCTCCCGCCGCACCCGGTCGGCGACATGGCGGATGCGCTCGATGCCCGCCATGGACGTGCCGCCGAATTTCATGACGATGCGGGCCATGCGGGTGGGGCCAAGGTCCTGTTGGTGGAAAGGGCGGCGCCCTGTTAGGGGTCGGGCATGGTTGAGACAAGCATCCGGGCGGACGAAGCCGCGCACTTCGGCGCCATGGCAGGCGACTGGTGGGACCCGAAGGGCGCCTCGGCGATGCTGCACCGGCTGAACCCGGTCCGGCTCTGCTACATCCGCGACCGCGTCGACCAGCATTGGGATTGCGACGAGCGCTTGCTGCAGCCGCTACAAGGCAAGTCAGCGCTTGATGTCGGTTGCGGCGCGGGCCTGCTGTGCGAACCGCTGGCGCGGCTGGGAGCGTCCGTTACCGGGGTCGATGCCGCACCGGAGCTGATCGCGGCGGCGCAGGCCCACGCTGCCGGGCAGGGGTTGGCGATCAACTACCGCGCCGCGGGCGTGGAGGAATTGGCCGGCCGCTTCGACCTTGTCACGGCGATGGAGGTGATCGAGCATGTCGCCGCGCCCGCCGCTTTTCTCCGCAGCCTCGCGGACCGCCTCGCCCCCGGCGGGCTGCTGATCCTGTCTACGCCGAACCGCACGGCCTGGTCGCGGCTGCTAACCATCACGCTGGCCGAAGGCTTCGGCCGGATCCCGCGCGGCACGCATGATTATGGTCGATTCATTCCGCCCGACCGAATGGCTGCGCTCATGGCCGAGGCTGGGCTCAGGGTCGTGGGTTCGGCCGGCGTCGCCTTTTCACCCGCGCGCGGGCTGCATCTCAGCGACGACCTGCGGCTCAATTATTTGGTCTCGGCCATCGCCGTGGGGACGGGCAGGCTGCCAGCGCTTGGATAGGTGACATCAACAGCTGCCGGCCTGACGATACCCGATCGTCTGAGCATTCCGTTCGCAGCCATTCTCACGTCCTCGAACATGGTGGCGACCTGGAAGAGCAATGCGACAAGGAGCAGGGAGGTCAGCGCTGGAGATGCATGCAGGCAACGGGACGTGAGATCACGCAGTGGGTGGCCGACCCACCGCGTGGAAAATGCCAGTCCTGCCACAGCTCCCATCATCGCTCCCGCCAGGATATCGCTTGAATAATGAAGCGCTCCGATCAGCCGGGCGAGCGCAATAATGACGGTCCAGGCCAATGCCAGGGCGCCGAGCGGGCGTGATCGGGTCAGAACCACGACCGCTAGTGCCATTGCCAGTGCGGACGTGTCGCTTGGAAAGGAACTCCACTCCTGCATGTCCGGGACAATAAACGGAGCGGGGGCGTCGAAACCCGGCACGAAGCCGGGGCGCGGCCGCGGCGGACTGAAGTTCTGGATCAGGCGCGTGATCAACAATGCTACCAAACCCGCGCCGACCCCCTGCGCAATCAGCCGCGCCGCTCGTACCCTGTCCGGCTGCAGACTGGCGGCAGCGCAGAGCAATGCCACAAGCGGGAAGATCTTGAACGTCTGATATTGAATCAGATATTTGACCACACCGTCGAACAGAGCGCTATGACCGGTCAGGCGCGCTGCCGCTTGGCTGATCGTGAGATCAACCGCAAGCAAACCGTTGCTCAACATCGCAGTTCGTTAGGGCAGTTGGGCTGGTGCAATATGAGTTCCCGAGGTGCTGGGGTTGATCCTCGGGGGATTATAACAAAAGTTTAACAAAGCATACTGTTAAATCCGTGTGTGCTGAGCAGGGACACGTCGAGCTATCCGCGCCTTGTACGGCGCAGCCCAGGCCCGATCAAAAGTCGACCTTGTCGTAATGCTGGGGCGGAACGATCACATCCATGCGCTCGCCAAGCAGCGGCCGGAAGCTCGGTCGCGACTTCATCACGGCGTACCAATCCTTGGTTTGCTTGTGCCCACGCCAGTCGAGTGCGCCCAGATAATCAATCACGCTTAATTGCGCCGCGGCGGCGAAGTCGGCCAGGCTGATCGCCGGACCGGCCATCCAGCGCCGGTGATCGAGCAGGTAGTCGAGGTAGTCCAGGTGGTTGTTGCCGACCCGCATGGCTTCGCGCAGAGCCCGGGTATCGGGGCTTTCCTTGTTGACCAGCCGCTTGCGCATGCGCTCGACCATCAGTGGTTCAACCACTTCGCGGAACAGCTTCTCGTCGAACCACTCGACCAGCCGGCGGATCTCGGCGCGCATGGCAGCGTCGCCGATGATCAGCGGCGAGCGCTCCACCGCTTCTTCGAAATATTCGGCGATCGGCTGCGATCCGATTAGGGTCAGGCCCTGGTCGGGTTCGACCAGCACGGGCGTCTCACCGGCCGGGTTGAGGTCGACGAACTCGTCCCGCCGTTCCCAGGGATATTCGCGGATCAGCTCAACCGGCACGCCCTTTTCGGCCATGACCAGCCGCACCTTGCGGGAAAAGGGACACAGCGGAAATTGCAGGAGTTGCCACATGGGCACGGGCTTTAGCGAGCGCTACGCCCGCGTCTAGGCTGCAAGCTTCGCACCCGGCACCAGTCGCTGCTAACGGCGGGGATAAGTGGGTGACGGCAGGTTGTTCACGGTTCGCGCAAGCTCATCGCCGGCTTGGTTGAGCGCCCTGGTGATGACCGGCAAGCTGCGCGCGATCGCCTGCGTCCCGGCCTTCATCGTGCCAGTCCCTTCCGCAATCTGCCGGTCCAGTTGCCGCTCGTTGACGCCGGCCACGTCGCGGACCCGCCGGTTGCGATCCTCGGCGCGGACCGGGCGGTTCTCCACCGCCGCCTGGATCTCTCCCACCGGCAAGTCGAGGAACGCATGAGCCATGGCGCGAAGCACGGGCTGCAACTGATCGACGACCTGCCCGCTGGCGATCTCCGGCGGCAGTTGCGGAACGTCTTGGGCAGCGGCGGGAGCGGCGAAGCCCAGGATCATGGGGAGCAACGGCAGACGCATGGCAAGTTTCTTCCGAATCAGGATGGGGATAAGTCTAACATCAATAGCTTAGTTGCACCTGAACGAGCACTCAGCGCGCTGCCAGCCAGGCCAGGGCCGCTCCTCCGGCGATGATCCGGTACCAGGCGAAAGGCGTGAAGCCGAAGCGGCTGATGGTTGCCACGAACGCCTTCACCACGATCAACGCGACGATGAAGCTGACGAACGCCCCCAACGCGATGTTGCCGTACATGTCCGGCGCGACGCGATCATGGTGCTTGAGGAGGAAATAGGCCGTGGCCCCGCTCAGCGTCGGCATGGCAAGGAAGAAGCTGAACTCCGCCGCTGTCTTGCGATCGACCCCGATCGACATGGCGCCGAGAATGGTTGCGCCCGAACGGCTGACCCCCGGGATCATCGCCAGGCACTGGATGGCGCCAACGGTCAGCGACTGCCGCAAGGTCAGGTTCTGCACGCCGTTGCATTCGCGCGGGCGAACCAGCCGCTCGACGATGAAGATGGCCACGCCGCCGATCACCAGCGCCCAGGCGACCACCAGCGCATTGCTCAGCAGCGATTCGATATAGTCACCGATGATCAGCGCCAGGACGATGGCGGGCAGGCAGGCGACGAGCAGGTTGCGGACGAACCGCCAGGCGTCGGGATCCCGCCGGAACAGGCCGGTGAACACATCCCAGAACGTCCGCCAGTACAGTACCACGATCGCCAGGATGGCGCCCGGCTGGATAGCGACATTGAAGGCTTCCCAGTCGCTCGCCTTGAAGCCGAGCAGCTCGGTGGCGAGGATTAGGTGCCCGGTCGAACTGACGGGCAGATATTCGGTAAGGCCCTCGACGATGCCGAGGATGACGACCAGCAGCCAGATGGGCATGGCCGATCAGCCGGCGCTTGCTTGGCTGCGCTGATGGTTGCGCTGGAACCTGCCACCGGGCTGAAACCGACCAAGCCAGTCGGGCGCCACCACATTCAGCGGGGTCGGCGTGATCCCGAACGCCTCGAGGCCGGGCATCCCCTCGTGTACGACATTGTCCTTGGCCAGCATCAGCCACTGGTCGCGGGTCAGCGGCGCACCCGGCAGGAAGCCCACCCGGCTCATGCCCGAACCGACGAAGTCGGGTAGATCCATGATCTGCGGCGAGTGGCCGGCGGCATCGGCGATGGCGGCGTTAAGCTGGTGCATGGTCATCACCTCCGGTCCGCCGATCTCGTAGATCTCGCCGCCATGCTCTTCCGGCTCCTGGGCGGCTTCAGCCACCGCCTCGGCCAGGTCGCGAACGTACACGGGCTGAAAGCGCCGGCTTGCCGCCAGCACCGGCAGGATAGGCAGCCGAGCCAGGTTGGCGAACCGGTTGGTGAGCTGGTCTTCCGGCCCGAACACCAGGCTCGGCCGGATAATGGTGGCATTGGGGAAAGCCGCCCGGACGGCCTGCTCGCCGCGGCCCTTGGTCGACCCGTAGATGCTGGGCGAGTCCGGGTCGGCGTTGATGGCCGAGACATGGACGAAGCTCAGCGCCCCGGCCCGCGCGGCCAGCTCGGCCGCTCGCCCGGCGCTGTCGGCCTGGACCTGCTGCAGGTTGCCGCTGAACGCGCCGACAAGGTTGACGACCCCCCATGCGCCGTCGACGGCCCGGTCGAGGCTTGCCGGCCGGTTCATGTCGATCGGCACGAGGTCGAGTTGCCCGACTGCTGCCAGCGGTTGCAGGAACCAGGCCTTGCGCGGGTTGCGCTGGGCGACCCGCAGGCGAACGCCGGTCTTCAGCAGCTGCTCGCAGACGTAGCGGCCGATGAAACCGCCCCCGCCAAGCACGGTGATGATGCGGTTGCGCCAGTCGGATGCCGGGTCGGTCATGCCGAGCGTCCTAGCGCCGCGCCTGCGGTGCGACAAGGCGGCCCGACGTCGATCTGCCAGGCGCTTGCACTCCCCCGTTGACAGCCGCCGCCGCGCTCCCCTAAGCGCCGCCGCCTACCGAATGTGCGAAGCTCCTGTGCCCAGGTGGCGGAATTGGTAGACGCACCAGCTTCAGGTGCTGGCGCTCGCAAGGGCGTGGAGGTTCGAGTCCTCTCCTGGGCACCATTTCCGGCGACGATTGATCTAGAGGTTGCCGGCGAGCGGGCGAACTCGGCCGCGCTTCGGCTTCAGCCCGAAGAACGGCCTCAGTAGCGGCACCCGCCGCGCGATCTCATAGGTCGCCAGGCAGCCGACGACGGTGACCAGGACAATGACGGCGGCCTCGACTGCCGCCGGTAGCAGCAGCGGGCGAAGCACCGCCGCGGCGCCGATGATGATCGTCTGATGCGCGATGTAGAAGGGGAAGATCGCCTCGGTCAGGTACCGCCGCCAGGAATGGTCGAAGCTACACAGATAAGCGCTCGCATAGGCCAGGAAGGCGGCTGCGGTGAACCACTGGTCGCTACCGAATGACCAGGACATGATGGGCTGGCCGAGCGGGACCGGGACGATGCCCGCGTCCACCAGCGCCAGTGTTCCAGCATAGCCGAGGTTCGAGGAAGCCGCGACAACCGCCAGGAGACGGCGGCGGCGCTCCAGCGCCGTCCAGAGGGCCGGAGCCTTCGCCGCGGCAAAGCCGAACAGGAAGGCCGGCGCGGACTCGGCATGGACGGTCCAGTCACCCCACAGCGCGTGGCTCTCGGGAAAGCGGGGGTGAAGGAACAGGTGCACGAACACGAACCATAGGGCCGGGGCGCAGATGCCGGCTGGTGAGGCCAAGCGCGTCGCCATCGCCGACGTGCTGGCGGGCAGCGACCGCCAGAGTGCGCACGCCAAGCTCAGGAGCAGTGTGTAGACAAGCAGATAGGCGACGAACCACAGGTGATTCCAAGTCGGCGTGGTGATCTGCACCCCGCCCGCCGACCAGCCGCCGTTACTCGTCAGGTAACGAATGAGAAATGCACCGTAGGGCAGCGTGTTTTGGCCATTCAGCTGGGCCACCTGCAGCCACGTCTGTGGCGGCACCACGACCAGCATCCCGAACCCGAGGGGAAGGAGGAGGCGCGGAGTCCTGGCCCGGGCGAACGCGCCCGCACCCAGCTTGTCGAGCATGAACCGCGACGCTGCGCCCGACACGATGAACAGGAGGGTGAGCCGCCACGGATTGGTGAGCGCCATCACCGGCTCAAGCCACTCGAACCGGCGTGCGCTCTTCACGTGCCAGTCCCAGGGCACGTAGTACATGCCCACATGATAAAGGATGAGCAGCGCGAACGCCCCGATCCGGATCCAATCGAGGTCCAGCCGCCTCGCATCTTCGGGGCGACCCTTTGCCCCCGCCACGTCAGCCATCATGCGCTCCCTTGCGAAGTGGAGCAGCTCATGGCGCGGCGCTTGGCGGCTTGCGAAGCGCCCGGGTCCGGACCGGGGCGCTGGAGGGATGGGGCGCTGAAGCTTGTGACGAACGGCGATCAACGGGGGACGAGTGGCTCACTGCGCCACACTGTTGCTGGCCGGCTCGGAGCGGTACAGCCGACCCGTCATGTGTTGACCGCGGAAGGTGGGCTGAGATGGTCGTTCTGGGGCTCAGCTGGCGAGAAGCCGTTGCCTGAGCCGGCCTCAAGCTTCAACAGCCGACGGGCAAGGAGAATCGAGCGACCGTGGAACTGAACGCCGGCGAAAGTCGCAAGGGCTTGCCCATCCTGCTGTTCACGGATGCGAACGGCTTCGAGCGCTGGCTTTCGGATCAGCCACGAACCAGCAAGGGCCTGTGGCTGCGCCTGGCCAAGAAGGGCTCCGGTCTGGACAGCCTCTCCAAGGCGGAGGCGATCGACATCGCCCTGTGCCATGGATGGATCGATGGGCAGCTCGACCGCTATGACGAGCGAAGCTGGCTGGTGCGCTTCACGCCGCGCAAGCGCGGGAGCAAATGGTCGGAGGTCAATCGGACCCGGGCGGGGGAGTTGCTGGCCGCCGGGCGGATGGCGCCGGACGGTCTGGCCGAGATGGAGAGTGCAAAGGCGGACGGGCGCTGGGATGCCGCCTATGCTCCGGCCAGCACGGCCCAGGTTCCAGCTGACCTGCAGTCCGCGCTCGACCGATCGCCCGCGGCGGCGGCCTTTTTCGCCACGCTCACGGGCGCCAATCGCTACGCCATTCTCTACCGCATCGGAACCGCGAAGCGCGCCGAAACGCGCACCAGGCGGATCGCACAGTTCATCACCATGCTCGAACAGGGCGAAACGGTTCACGGCTGATGACCAGCTTCGTGAGGCGGATGCTGCTGTCTGTCGGCAGAGGGGCGCAATCGGTCATCAGGTCGGCGAAGGGGAACATGTGACTGGCGGGGGTGGTCCGGGGAGGGAACGGCCACCAGCCTTCGCGCTGGCATTCGCCATGCTGGGGCCGGTTCTGGCAGCGGCGGTCAACGTCTGGACGCGCATCCACGATCAACCGGAACTCGCGGCGCCGCACCGGCTGTGGGAGCCGATCGTCTGGGAGGCATCGAGCGCCGCCGCGACGCTCGCGCTTCTTCCCCTGGTGTGGCGGGCCGTGCTGGTGGTCGAACGGACCGGCCGCAAACCAGGTGCGGCGGTGGTCCGCGCTCTGGCTTGCGCCCTGCTGTTCTATGTCCTTCACGTCGGTGGCTTTGTGCTGTTGCGGATTGCCGGTTACGCGCTGGCCGGTCAGCGCTACCTGTTCGGTGGGCTGCAGGCCTGGCTCTACGAATTGCCGAAGGACCTCGTCACCTTTATGATCCTGGCCGGCATTCTCCTGGCCGGCCGGCGGCTTGCCGATCCCGCCCGCCGCCCTGCCACGGAGGGAGCCCGTCCGGAGCCCTTGCGCATCAGGGACGGAAACCGGACCTTTCTCGTGCAGCCGGAAGAGGTGTTGGCCGCCAGCGCCTCGGGCAACTATGTCGAATATCATCTGACCGATGGCCGGCGGCCCCTATGCCGGAGCAGGTTCGGCGAAACGGAGGCTCTGCTGGCGCCACTCGGCTTTATCCGCACCCATCGTTCCTGGATCGCCAACCGGGCCCTGGTTCGCGAGATCCGATCGCTCGGGAACGGCGATCACGAGCTTGTCGTCGGCCCGGAGCTGACGGTGCCCGTGTCGCGCCGCTTCTCCGCTGCAGTCCTGGCCTCGATCGGCCCGAAGGTGTCTGACGGCGCGAACTCGTAGCGGCGTCAGCTGCGATGGCGGCGGCGGAGAACGTCCACCACCTCGTTCCAGCCAAAGCCACGGGCCTCCATCAGCACGGTCAGGTGGAACAGCAGGTCGGCGATCTCCTCGGCCGTGCCGGCGGAATCGCGCGTGACGGCGGCGAGCGCCACTTCCACACCCTCCTCGCCGACCTTTTGCGCGATCCGCTCTGTTCCTTCCTTGAGCAGCCAGCGGGTATAGCTGGTGTCCGGCCCCGAGCGCGCCCGCTCAGCGACGATGCGGGACAGTTCGGCCAGCCAGCCCGGCCCGTCCGGCTCCCCGCCGAAGCAGCTCCGGGTGCCTTGGTGGCAAGTCGGACCTTCCGGGTCGGCCAGCACGACCAGCGCATCGGCGTCGCAATCTTCGTGCACGCCCCGCACGCGCAGCCGATTGCCGCTGGTCTCGCCCTTTTGCCACAAGCGGTTCTTCGACCGACTGAAGAAGGTGGCGAAGCCGCTGTCCAGCGTCGCCCGCAGCGCCGCCTGGTCCATGTAGCCGAGCATCAGCAGCCGGCCGCTGTGCGCGTCCTGGACCGCAGCCGGAAGCAGGCCGCCCATCTTGTCCCACGCCAGGGCGGGCAGGTCGGCCGGCGTCAGGGGCGAACGTCGATCCCGCATCGGGCGAGATACTCCTTGAGCTGGGGAATCGCGATGAGCCGGTCATGGAAGACGGTGGCGGCCAGCGCGCCGCTGGCGCCGGCCAGGAAGGCGTCGCGGAAGTGCTCGGGCGCGCCCGCGCCGCCGCTGGCGATGACCGGCACGGAGACGGTCCCGGCCACCTCGCGCGTATGGTCGAGGTCGAAGCCGGTGCGCACGCCGTCGCGGCTCATGCAGTTCAGCACGATCTCGCCCGCGCCGCGCTCCGCGGCCTCGCGAACCCAATGGAGCGTGCGGTGACCGGCCTCGCGGCTGCGCTGCGGATCGCCGGTATATTGCTTGACGTGGTAGTCGCCATCCTCCCCGCGCAGGCTGTCGACGCCAACCACGACGCACTGGCTCCCGAAGTCGCGGGCGAGTTCCTCGATCAGTGTGGGCCGTTCCAGCGCTGGCGAATTAACGGACACCTTGTCCGCACCGGCCTCAAGGCAGGCGGCGGCCTGGTCGCGAGTGCGGATGCCGCCGGCCACCGCAAAGGGAATGTCGATCAGGCGTGCCACGCGGCGGATCCAGTCGAGGTCGAGCAGGCGTTCCTGCGGACTTGCCGCAATGTCGTAGAACACCAGTTCGTCCGCGCCTTGCGCGACATAGTGGGCGGTGTGCTCCTCGATGCCGCCGACGTCGCGGTGGCCTTTGAACCGGACGCCCTTGACCACGCGGCCTTCGCGCACGTCGAGGCAGGGGATGATGCGGCGCGCGGGCACCTAGGTGAAGAGCTGTTCAAGGGGGAGGCGGCCCTCCCACAGGGCCTTGCCGACGATCGCGCCATCGGTCGGCAGTTGGGCGATATCGCCGAGCGACGAAATACCGCCGCTGGCCTGTATGGCGAGGTGCGGCAGTCGTTCGGCCGCCTCGGCGTAGAGGTCGAGGTTGGGGCCCAGCAGCATGCCGTCGCACCCGATGTCGGTCAGTAGCAGGTGGCGCGCGGCGGGGAAGCGGTCGGCCACCTCCCACAGGCTGAGGCCGCTGGCCGCCTGCCAGCCATGCATGGCGACCTGCGGCGTACCGTCCTCGACCCGAACGTCGAGCGCCAGGGTGACGCGCTCGGGACCGAAGCTGTCGAGCATGGATGCGACCAGGTCGGGCCGGGTGACGCACAAACTCCCGACCACCGCGCGGGCGACGCCAGCCTCGAACAGGCGGGCGACGTGGCCCGCGGTGCGGATACCGCCGGCGACCTGCAGCTGGAGCCCGGTCGTGCGGGCAAGGTTGCCGATCAGCCCGTGCTGCACCGGCTCGCCGACGCGAGTGCCGTCGAGGTCGACGATGTGCGCCCAGGTCGCGCCGGCCGCAGCGAAGCGGGTCAGGGCGGCCGCCGGCGCCTCGTCGTAGAAGGTGGTGTCCTCGAACCGGCCCTGGCGCAAGCGCACCGGACTGCCGCCGATCAGGTCCATGGCAGGATAGACGATCATGCCGCCAGCCAGGCTTGCAGGAACCGCGCGCCGGCCGCGCCGGAGCGTTCGGGATGGAATTGGGCGCCGGTCAGCCGGCCCGAGCGGACCACCGCGGGAACGGCTCGGCCGTAGTCGGCGCTTGCGGCGGTGTCGGGCCCGTCCTCGCAGGCATAGCTGTGGGCGAAATAGACGTAGTCGCCGTTACTGAGGCCGAGGTCCGGATCGCGCACCGCCAGCTTGCTCCAGCCCATGTGCGGGACCGGCCGTTCGGGCGCGGGCTGCAGCTTGCGCACGCGCCCGGGCAGGAGGCCGAGGCCGCGCGTGTCCTCTTCCTCCGTATGCTCGAACATCAGCTGCATGCCGAGGCAGATGCCGAGCAGCGGCTGCGGCAACTCGGTGATCAGCCGGTCGAGCGCGCGCGCGCGCGCCTGGCGCATGGCGTAACCCGCATGACCGACGCCCGGCAGCACCAGCTTGTCCGCGGCGCGAAGCACCTCCGGATCGCCACTGATCTCCGGCGCGACGCCCAGCCGCTCGAACGCAATGGCGACCGAGCCGAGGTTGCCGTAGCCTAGGTCGATGCAGACCAGCCTCACAGCACGCCCTTGGTGCTGGGCAGCGTGTCCGAAGCGCCTTCGCGGGCAACGGCCTGGCGGAGCGCGCGGCCGAACGCCTTGAAGCAGGCCTCGACCTTGTGGTGGTCGTTGTCGCCATCGACCCGCACGTGGATGGCGGCGCGCATGCTGTCCGCCAGGCTGCGGAAGATGTGCGGCGTCATCTGCGTCGGGTAAGCGCCGATGTGGGTCGCCTCGAACGTGCCCTCGAACCGGCAATAGGGTCGGCCGGACAGGTCGATCAGCACCTGCGCCGCCGTCTCGTCCATCGGCAGGGCAAAGCCGAACCGGCCGATCCCCCGCTTGTCGTCCAGCGCGCGGCCGAGCGCTTCACCCAAGGCGATCGCGCAATCCTCCAGGCTGTGGTGCGCATCGATGTCGAGGTCGCCATCGCAGCTCAGCAGGAGGCTGAAGCTCCCGTGCGCCGCCACCTGGTCGAGCATGTGGTCGAAGAAGGGCACGCCCGTGTCGATCCGGCGCGGCTCGGACCGGTCGAGGTCGACGGACACCGCGATCTTGGTCTCCTTGGTGTCACGGACGAACTCGGCGCGGCGTTCCTTCGGCGCGACGGCGGCGGGCACCTCGAAAGCACGGAGCGCAGCGTCATTCTCCTCCGGCGTGCCGATGGTCAGCCGGACACCGCCCGGCGCGGCATTGGGGCGGAAGCGGATGCGGACGCCGAGTGCGTCGAGCCGGCGGCTGAGCGCCTCGGCATCGTCCACTTCCAGGAACAGGAAGTTGCCCGCGCTCGGGTGCACTCGCCGGACGATCGGCGAGCTGCCGAGCAACGGAGCGAGGCGGTCGCGTTCGGCCTTGATCCGCTCGATCCGGTCGAGATGGACGGAACGACGAGCGGGGGACAAAGCCTTCAGCGCCTCGTCAATGCACAGGGTCGGCAGCGGGTAGGGCGGCGCCGCGCGGGCGACCATCGCGATCGTCTCCGGGGCGCCGACCAGCCCGCCGACCCGGGCCCCGGCCAGACCGAATGCCTTGGACAGGGTCTTGAGCACGATAAGGTTGGGCCGGCGCGTCGCTTGCCCCGCCAGGCTCGGCGTGTCAGCGAACTCCAGGTAAGCCTCGTCCAGCAGGATCAGCGTGTCGGGCAAGGCGTCGGCGACCGCCAGCACGTTGGCCGGATCGACCGGTGTTCCGGTGGGGTTGTTGGGCGCGCAGATGAAGGCCAGCTTCAGCTTCGCCTCGCCTGCCACCGCCGCGAGCAGCCGGTGCGGTTCAAATGCGAAGTCGGCCCCCAGTCGCGCTTCGATCACCCGCGCGCCCTGCAGCTGGGCAAAGTGGGCATAAGCGGAAAAGGTCGGCACGCAGACCGCCACTGCATCCACCTCGGGCCGGCAAAAGGTGCGCACAGCCAAGTCGATGGCGTCGTCGCCGCCGCGGGTCACCAGGAAGCTGTCCGAAGAAACGCCATAGAGCGCCGCCATGGCCGCGCGCAGTTGCGCCGGCTGTGGCTCGGGGTAGCGGTTCACCCCCGCGCTGCCCAGCGGCGGAAAAGGGTTCTCGTTGGCATCGAGCTTGATCGTGTCGGCGCCAAAGGGATCGCCGTCGCGCTTGCCGAGGTCGAACGTGGGCAGCCGGAGGATCTCCGGCCGGGCGAGGCGCTGCGCAAGGCTCATGCCGGCACCGTGGCCAGCCGCGCATCGGCCGCTCGGGCGTGCGCTTCCAACCCCTCCAGCCGGGCGAGCGCGGCGGCCGCCGGAGCGATCGCCCCTGCCGCATCGTCGGTCAGCTGCTGCACGGTCATGGCCTTCATAAACGACGATACGGATATGCCGCTCCACGCCCGCGCCGCGCCGTCGGTCGGCAGGACGTGGCTGGAGCCGGCGCAATAGTCGCCAAAGGTTTCGGCCGACTGCCGCCCGGCGAACACCGCCCCCGCGTTGCGGATGCGCGGCAACAGCGTTTCGGCCTCGGCGACGTTCAGCGACAGGTGCTCCGGCGCATAGGCATTGGCCACGTCCGCAGCCTCCTGGAGGCTGGCGCACAGGATCAGCCGGGCCCGTTCCAGCGAGGCACTCGCGATTTCATGCCGAGGCAAGTCTCCCAGCTGCCGCTGCACCTCGCCGCGCACGGCCTCGAGCAATTGCGCGGAGTCCGTCGCCAGCAGCACCTGCGCCTGAGCGTCATGCTCGGCCTGGCTCAGCAGGTCGGCGGCGACGATCGCCGGATCCGCACGGGCATCGGCGATGACCAGCAGCTCCGACGGTCCGGCCGGCATGTCGATCGCCGGTCCGCCCGGAAGGGACGCGACCAGCGTCTTGGCCTCGGCGACCCAGGCGTTGCCCGGTCCGCAGATCTTGTCGCAGCGGGGGATCGCACCGGTCCCGAACGCCAGCGCCGCGATCGCCTGCGCTCCGCCGACGACCCAGATCGCCTCGATCCCGCACAGCTCGGCGGCCAGCGCGACCAGCGGATCGAGGCTGCCGTCGGCGCGCGGTGGCGTCATCACCACCAGCTCGCTGACGCCCGCCGCTTTCGCCGGAAGCGCCAGCATCAACAGGGTCGAGAACAACGGCGTGGCGCCGCCCGGGACGTACAGGCCGACTCGATCGATCGGCCGCCAGAGCTTGCGGACGGTCAGGCCAGGCATGGTTTCGACGCTCACGTCGGCGGGCCGGCTCGCCCGGTGAAAGGTGCGGATGTTGGCAATTGCCAGCGCGATGGCCGCCAGCTCCGTCGCCGACAGCGTCGCCCGCGCCGCCTCCGCTGCCGCCGTGACCGGCACCAGCACCGGCGCCGCGCCGTCGATCCGCTCGGCCTGGCCGACCAGCGCGTCCCAACCGCCCTCCTGCACATCGGCGACGATGGTCGCCACCGCCTGCTTCAGCCCCGGATCGGACCGTCCGCCCGGCCGCGCCAGCACCGCGAGGCGCTCGGCCGGCGCAAGCTCGCTCCACACGATCCTTTTCACAGCATCATCTTTTCGATCGGCAGGACCAGGATGGCCGACGCACCTGCGGCCTTGAGGTCGTGCAGCGTCTCCCAGAACACCGACTCCTGGCACACGGCATGAACCGCGAAGTGCCCCGGCCGGCCGTGCAGCGGCAGGATCGTCGGCGCCTCCGCCCCGGGCAGCAGCCGGGTGATCGCCGGCAATGCCTGGCCCGAGGCGTTGAGCATGATGTACTTGGCGTCCCGCGTGCCGATCACCCCCTGCAGCCGCTTCCACAGCCGTTCGGCCCCCTCCTGCTTGGGTCCGGTCACCGGCTTGCGCGTGCGGATCAGCACCGCTTCGCTGTTCAACACCGTTTCCACCGCCTTGAGGCCGTTGGCCTCCAGGGTGGCACCGGTCGACACCAGGTCGCAGATGAACGGTGCGATGCCGAGCCGGGGGGCGAGCTCCACCGCACCGTTCATCTTGACCGCTTCGGCCGCAATGCCGCGGGTCGCCAGCCAGGCCTCGACGATGTTGGGGTAGGAGGTGGCGATGCGCTGGCCGGCCAGGCTCTCCACGCCGCCCCACGCCGCCGCTTCCGGCGCCGCCAGCTTCAACGTGCAATGACCAAAGCCCAGTTCGGCCACCACTTCGCAACGTTCCTCGCCCTCCTCGAGCGCGAACTCGCGAAGCACGTTCTGGCCGACGATGCCGAACTCGCAGGCGCCATCGGCGACAAAGGTCGGGATGTCGTCGTCGCGCACGAACATGAGGTCGGCCGGGAAGTTCTCGATCCGCGCTGCCAGCACATTCTTGCCGTTGGCAATCCGCAGGCCGGCGTCCGTCAGCAACCCGCGGCTGAGGTCCGAGAGCCGCCCCGACTTCTGCACCGCAATGTGCAACCGTTCCGCATCAACCAGCATCGGCGGCCTCCAGCGCGTCGATGGTGCTGCGATACCCCCCATGCGGCTCCTGCCGCAGGAAGCGCGCAACTCGGACCACCGTGGTCGTGCTGACCCCGGTGGCGTCATGGATCTCGCGATAGCTCAGGTCCGTGCCGTCGAGCAGCCGCGCGACGTGCCACCGCTCGGCGAGCGTACGGATCTCGGCCGGCGTGCACAGGTCGGTCAGCAGGCCGCGCATCTCGGCCGCGCCGCCCGGCACGAGCAGGGCGGCACACAACTGGTCGATGAGGCTATCGAGGTCTTTGCTCGGGTTCATTTTGTTACATCGTAATAGAACGCTGTTACGCAACTAGGGGGCCGACGCGGCCCATGCAACCCGCTAAATCGGTCGGGCCGAGCAGCCGGTGACGGACGCCTGCAACACCGCTAGGGTGAAGCCATGCCGCTGTACGCCCTCGACGACCTCGCTCCCCAGCTCGGCCCCGGCGCCTGGGTCGCGCCCACGGCCGACCTCATCGGCGACGTCCGCCTGGCGGCCCGCGCCAGCATCTGGTTCGGCGCCGTCGTCCGGGCCGACAACACGCCGATCCTGATCGGGGAACAAAGCAATGTGCAGGACGGCGCCGTCTGCCACTCGGACCCCGGCGCGCCGCTCTCGATCGGCGCGCGGGTGACGGTTGGACACCAGGCCATTCTGCACGGCTGCACGGTCGGGGCCGGCGCGCTGATCGGCATGGGCGCCAGAATCCTCAACGGGGCCGTGATTGCCGATCGATGCCTGGTCGGCGCAGGCGCGCTGGTCACGGAGGGCAGGGCGTTCGAGCCCGGCTACCTGATCGTCGGCTCGCCGGCCCGCGCGGTGCGGCCGTTGAGCGAGGGCGAACTGGCGGCGCTGGAGGTGTCCGCCGCTCACTATGCCGAGAAGGCTGCGCGCTACTCAGCAAGTCTCAGGATCGTCGGCTAGGTCACAAGCGTGACACTTGGCGCAGGTCGCCGCGCCGCCCACCTTTGCCGCCATGATCGACGTTCGCCCCTTTGCTTCGCTGGGCCATGCCAACCACGGCTGGCTCGATGCCCATCATCACTTCTCGTTCGGCAGCTATCACGATCCCGCCCGCATGGGCTGGGGCCGCATCCGGGTGTGGAACGACGACTGGATCGCCGGCAAGAGCGGCTTTCCCCCGCATCCCCATCGGGACATGGAGATCGTGACCTACGTCCGCACGGGCGCGATCACGCACCAGGACTCCCTGGGGAACAAGGGCCGCACCGGCGCCGGCGACGTGCAGGTGATGAGCGCCGGTTCGGGCGTCACTCACGCCGAGTACAATCTGGAGGACGAGGCCACGACCCTGTTCCAGATCTGGATCGAGACCGACCGGCGCTCCGCTCCGCCGAGCTGGGGCGCCATGCCGTTCCCCAAGGAGGATCGCAACGGCAGCTTCCAGCTGCTCGCCAGCGGTGACGTGGCGGATGGCGCACTGACCATCAATGCCGACGCCCGGGTGCTCGGCGCAACCTTGCCCGCTGGCCAGTCGATCACGCTCGACGCCGAGCCTGTCCGCCATCTCTACCTCGTGCCCTCGGCACCGGTGCGGGTGAACGGCACGCCGGCGTCGGCGCGCGCCGGTGTGGCCATTACCGGCGAGGCGACGATCACGATCGACGCGGACGAGGACGCCGAACTGGTGCTGGTTGACGCCCGCTGATCGCGGCGGTGCTTGTGTCGTGGGGCAAACGGGGGCATGAGCCGCGGCTGATCCGCCGGCCGGACGCGGGGGCGTCCAGGGGTTACCGGCAAGCCGCAAAAGGTGTTGAGAAACTGCTCGTGTCCGGCGTGCGCCGACTGATCCTTTCCGGGTTGCTTTGCACCGCCGCGAGTGGCGTGGCCGCGCAGAGCGTAGTCGCGCCGCCGCCGCCGGCGCGGCCGGACACCGTCGGGCCCGAGCAGCTGCGCGACTTCTCCCTTGGCGGCAACCGCCAGGGGGCCGAGCAGCCGGCTCCGACCGCTCCGACCGGGCCGGCGCCCGCGGCCACCGCGACCCTGCCGCCGGCCACCCGGGAAGCCACTCCGGGCTCGCCGGCGCCGACGGCCGAGCGGCCCGCCGCGCAGCGGACCGAGGCCCGCCCAGCCCCCGCCGTCACGCGCCCGGCGCGCGAGGTCACGGTGGCCTTGCCCCAGCCCCGCGCCGACACGCCGGCGGCGGCCGCGCCGACGCTGCCGGATTTCGGCTTCTCCCCCGCAACCCCGTCGCCGGCGCCGGGGTCGTTGCTGCCACCACCGCTGCCGTCGGGCCCGCCGGTCGTGCCGGCCGATGAAGGCAGCCGAACGGCGATCCTGTGGCCGCTGCTCGCCCTGCTGGCAGCGTTGGGCGGCGGCCTCCTCTGGTGGCTCCGCCGCAATCGCAGTGAGCCGGAGGAGGAGTTCGGTCAGCTGGCCTTCGCCGGCGCTCCCGCTTCCGCTTCTGCTCCGGCTCCCTCACCACGGCCCGCACCCCCACCGGTCGCCCGATCGGCAGCGCCGCCGGCCGCCACGCCGCAACCCGCCGCCCAGCCCGCCCCCAGGCCCGGCAACGTCGGGGTGGTGTCGTCGCGGCTGCGGGCGTGGCTGGACCTCGACGTCGGGATCCGGGTCGCGGCGATGACAACGGAGGAATTGCAGCTGGAGGTCGACATCCTGCTGACCAACAGCGGCAGCGCCCCGGCCCGCGAGATCGCGGTTGAAGCATTGTTGCTCAACGCCGGACCCGAGCAGGAAACGGAGCTTGCCCACTTCTATGCCCGGCCCGAGCCCGAGCAGCAGTCCCCCGACGCAATCGCGCCGATGGGCCAGCTGGCGCTCAGTGCGACGCTCAAGATGTCGCGCGTCGCGTTCCGGGAATATGCCGCCGGAACCGGCAAGGTGATGGTGCCCGTGGTCGCGCTCAGCGCCGGCTACAAGGCAGGGGGCAGTCGGGGGCGCACGTCCGGCGCCTTTCTGGTCGGGCGCGGCGAGCCCGGGGCCGAGAAGCTGGCGCCGCTGCCGACCGACCAGGGCGCCAAGGGCTTCGCCCGGCTCGCCGCCCGCCGCCTGCCCGGCGGGGAGCGGCGCTAGAGTACCTCGGTGTTGTAATGGTGCCAGGCGAGCACCGCCGCCGCCCCGCGGTACGGCCGCCACGGCTCCGCCAGTTCGCGCAATCTCTTCTCCGACGGCCGCTCGTCGTGACCGAGCAGCCGGCCCAACCCGACCTGCACCGCCAGGTCGCCGGCCGGAAAGGCGTCGGCCCGTCCTTCAGCGAACAGCAGGTAGATCTCCGCCGACCAGCGGCCGATGCCCTTGATGCGGGTCAGCAGCGCAATCGCTTCCTCGTCGTCGAGGGGGAGGGCGGCAAGGTCGAGTTCGCCCGCCAGCACCAGTTCCGCCAGGCTGCGCGAATAGCCGGCCTTTTGCCGCGATAACCCGGCGGCGCGCAGTTCCTCGTCGCTGGCCCGAACGATCGGAGCCAGGTCGGGCGGGCTGCCGTAGATCGCCTCCAGCTTGTTCCACATCGAGCGGGCGGCGGCGACGCTGACCTGCTGGCCGACGATGGTCCGCAGCAGGGTCGCCGCGCCCGGCTCCGAGTTGCGCGGCTCGGGCGCTCCCAGCCGCGCGATCAGTGCGGCGAAGCCGGGCTCGGCCGTGGACAGGTGATCGATGGCGAGAGCCAGGGTTTCGCGGGTGCGGACCATCTCAGCCGTCCATACCTCGCTCGTCCTGAGCGCAGGTCCGCAGGACCGTAGTCGAAGGGCGCCGGTGCTGAACGCCCTTCGACTTCGCTCCGCTCCGCTCAGGACGAGCGAAGGGGCTCAAGCCACGCTCGCCGCGTAGAGCGCCACCGCGGCCGCGTTGGACACGTTGAGGCTTTCAATCGAGTCGCTGATCGGCAGCCGGGCAAGGGCATCGCAATGCTCGCGGGAGTTGCTGCGCAGGCCGGGCCCTTCGGCGCCCAGCACCAGTGCCACGCGCGGCGGCCCAAGCGCGTCCTTGAGGTCGGACGTGGCCTCGCCGGCCAGCCCGATCCGCCAGAAGCCGGCTTCGGCGATCTCTTCCAGCGCCCGGGCCAGGTTCACCACCCGCGCCCACGGCACCCGCTCCAGCGCCCCGCTCGCGGCCTTGGCGAGCGCGCCGCTTTCGGGCGGGGAGTGGCGGTCCTGGGTGACGATGCCGACCGCGCCGAAGGCGGCGGCGCTGCGCAGGATCGCACCGACGTTGTGCGGGTCGGTGACCTGGTCGAGCACCAGCAGCACCGCCTGTTCGTCCGCGGTCGTCAGGATGTCGCCCAGCCAGATGTCCTCGAGCGGTTCGACCTCGATCACCACGCCCTGGTGCGGTGCGTCGTTCGGCACCAGCCGACCCATGTCCGGTCCTTCCGCGAAGACCACCGGCAGCTCGGGCGGGAATTGCATAAAGCCGGCGGCTTCGCGCGTCGCCCACGCCTTGGTCACGCGGCGTTCGGGATTGTCGAGCGCAGCGGAGACCGCATGCTTGCCCCAGAAGCGGGGCCGGTTGGCGGAGCCATGATGGGTCTGGTGCGATTTCTTGCGGCGGGTCATTTCCGCCTCTTGCTTAGGCAAGCCCTTCCGCGTCAAGCGCATAGCCGGCGCTGCGGACGGTGCGGATCAGGTCCGGCTCACCCAATGCCAGGCGCAGCCGGCGGATATGGACGTCAACCGTGCGCAGCTCGATCTCCTCGCTGTGCGGCCACACCGTTTCCAGCAGCTGCTGGCGCGAGAACACCCGGCCGGGGTTCTCCAGGAAGTGGCGCAGCAGGCGGTATTCCGTTGGCCCGACCTGCACCGACTTGCCGTCGCGGCGGACCCGGTGCGCGGTCAGGTCCATCTCCAGCCCGGAATAATCGAGCTGCTCGGCCGCCAGCGCGGGACGCACCCGGCGCAGCACGGCCCCGGCGCGGGCGACCAGCTCCTTGGGGCTGAACGGCTTGGTGATGTAATCGTCCGCGCCGGTTTCCAGTCCGCGGACGCGGTCGTCCTCCTCGCCCCGCGCGGTCAGCATCAGGATCGGCAGGTGGGCGGTCGATTGGCGGCGGCGCAGGCGGCGGCACACCTCGATCCCGCTGATCCCTTCGATCATCCAGTCGAGGATCACCAGGTCGGGCGCGACTTCCTCGGCCAGGATCAGCGCCTCCTCGCCATCGCCGGTGCGGGTGATCGAGAAACCGGCCCGTTCGAAATGGTAGCCGATCAGCTCGGCCAGGTTACGGTCGTCCTCGACCAGCAGCAGCCGCTTGATGCTCATGCCCGCAGCGCCAGCCCCTGGCCCCCCTTGGGGCGCTGTTCCATGTGCTGGCCGGTGGCCGCATAATAGACCATCTCGGCGATGTTGGTGGCATGATCGCCCACCCGCTCCAGGTTCTTGGCGACAAACAGCAGGTGCGCCGCTTGGCCGATGGTGTGCGGGTTTTCCATCATGTGGGTGAGTAGCGTCCGGAAGATGCTGTCGTAGAAATCGTCCACCGCCTTGTCGCGCTCGCACACCTTGACCGCCGCCTCGGCATCGCGGTTGACGAAGGCGTTCAGCACGTCGTGCACCATCTGGGTCGCGATCCGCGCCATTTCTGGCAGCAGCGACAGCGGCTCGATCTTGCCCGCATCCTCCAGCAGCGCGACCCGCTTGGCGATGTTCTTGGCGTAATCGCCGATCCGCTCGACCACGCCCGAGATCTTGAGCGCGGCGACGACGTCGCGCAGGTCGCCCGCCATGGGCGCCCGAAGCGCGATCAGGCGAATAACCCGCTTCTCGGTCTCGACCTCCAGCGCATCGAGCTTCTTGTCGTCCTCGATGACCTGGTACGCGCCGTCGAGGTCGCGTTCGGTCAGGCAGCGCATCGCCTCGATGATCGCATGCTCGGCCAGGCCGCCCATCTCGCTGATGAGTGCGCGCAGCCGGTCGAGATCCTCGTCGAACGCTTTCAGCGTATGTCCCTGGGTAGCCATCATCTGCCTGCTCCCACTCAGCCGTAGCGGCCGGTGATGTAGTCCTGGGTGCGCTGCTCGCGCGGATTGGTGAAGATGTCGGCGGTCTTGCCGTATTCGATCAGCTCGCCGAGGTGGAAAAAGGCGGTGCGCTGGCTGACCCGGGCCGCCTGCTGCATGTTGTGGGTGACGATGGCGATCGCATATCGGCCGCGCAACTCGTGGATCAGCTCCTCGATCTTGGCGGTCGCGATCGGGTCCAGTGCCGAGCAGGGCTCGTCCATCAGGATCACTTCGGGATCCACCGCGATGGCGCGCGCGATGCACAGCCGCTGCTGCTGCCCGCCGGACAGGGCGGTGCCGCTTTCGGCCAGCCGGTCCTTGACCTCGTCCCACAGGCCGGCGCGGCGCAGGCTCTTTTCCACGATCGCCTCGAGGTCGGCCTTGCCCGCCGCCAGGCCATGGATGCGCGGCCCGTAGGCGACATTCTCGAAGATCGACTTGGGAAACGGGTTGGGCTTCTGGAACACCATGCCCACGCGGGCGCGCAGCTGGACCACGTCCATGTCGGGCGAGTTGATGTCCTGCCCGTCCAGTTCGATCCGGCCCGCGACGCGCGCCCCGGCGATGGTATCGTTCATCCGGTTGAGGCAGCGTAGAAAGGTCGACTTGCCGCAGCCGGACGGCCCGATGAAGGCGGTGACCTTGTCCTCGTGGACCTCGATCGACACGCCCCGGATCGCCTGCTTCTCGCCGTAGAACACCTCGATGTGCTCGGCTCGCATCTTGGGCATCGCCTCGTCGACCGGCTCGGCGGCGGTCGGGTTATCCGCGACGGCCTCGTCAAGGCGCGGCGCGGGTTCGGGCACCTGGGTGAAGGCGGTGTCGTCCTTGGCGACCCCGGCATCGTCCCGGGCGCTATCGGCCGCGACGGCGGTGCTGGGAAACGGGACCGGGGTGGTCGGCGTCACGGGCTGCATTTCCTTGGTCATCTGCATGACACCTACCAGCGTCGTTCGAACTTGTTGCGAAGATAAATGGCGAGCCCGTTCATCATGAGCATGAAGACGAGCAGCACGATGATCGCGGCGCTGGTCTTCTCCACAAAGGCGCGGTCGACCTCGTCTGACCACAGAAAGATCTGCACCGGCAGCACCGTCGCGGGCGAGGTGACCCCCTGCGGCGGAGCGGCGATGAACGCGCGCATGCCGATCATTAGCAGCGGCGCCGTCTCGCCCAGCGCCCGCGCCATGCCGATGATGGTGCCGGTCAGGATGCCGGGCAGGGCGAGCGGCAGGACATGGTGGAACACCACCTGCATCTTGGACGCGCCAACCCCCAGCGCCGCGTCGCGGATCGACGGGGGGACCGCCTTGATCGCGTTGCGGCCGGCGATCACGATCACCGGCATGGTCATCAGCGCCAGGGTCAGCCCGCCGACCAGCGGCGCCGAGCGGGGCAGGTTCATGACGTTGAGGAACACGGCCAGGCCGAGCAGGCCGAAGATGATCGACGGCACCGCGGCCAGGTTGTTAATGCTGACCTCGACCAGGTCGTTCCAGCGGTTCCGCCGGGCGAACTCCTCCAGGTAGACGGCCGCCAGCACGCCCACCGGAAACGCCAGCACCATGGTGACCAGGATCGTCAGCATGCTGCCCTTGAGCGCACCCCACACGCCGGCCATCGCCGGATCGGTCGCATCGGATGCGCTGAGGAAGGTGTCGCTGAACCCGCCGGCGCCGCGCACGATCATGGTGATCAGCAGAAAGGCGAGAAAGCCGAGGCTGAGCAGCACCGCGGCCAGCCCAAGCGCGCGAAAGCGGCGCTCGGCGGCATAGCGGCGGGCAACCCGGCGCTTCATCTCGGTCCCGGACCAGCGGGTGGCGGGACCGGCTTCTCCCAGCGGCTTACTCATAAGCTTCCCGGTACCGCCGCACCACGCTCAGCGCGATGAGGTTGAGGAGGAGCGTGACGATGAACAGCACCAGACCGAGCGCAAAGGCGGCCAGCGTCTTGGGGCTGTCGAATTCCTGGTCACCGGTCAGCAGTTGGACGATCTGGGTGGTGACGGTGGTCACGCTGCCGAACGGGTTGGCGGTGAGGTTGGCGGACAGGCCCGCGGCCATCACCACGATCATGGTCTCGCCGATCGCCCGGCTGACGGCCAGCAGCACGCCGCCGACCACGCCGGGAAGGGCGGCGGGCAGGATCACCTTGCGGATGGTCTCCGACCGGGTCGCGCCCATCGCCAGGCTGCCGTCGCGCATCGCCTGCGGCACGGCGGCGATGCTGTCGTCGGCCATGGAGCTGACGAACGGAATGATCATGATCCCCATCACCAGGCCGGCGGCGAGCGCGCTTTCGCTGCTGGCGCCTGTGATCCCGATCCCCAGGCCAAGGTCGCGGACCAAAGGAGCAACGGTCAGCGCGGCGAAATAGCCGTAGACCACCGTCGGCACGCCGGCGAGGATCTCCAGCATCGGCTTCAGCACCGAGCGCAGCCGAGGCGGCGCATATTGGGTCAGGAAGATGGCGCTCATCAGCCCCAGCGGGATCGCCACGATCATGGCGATGATCGCGCCGATGAATACGGTTCCCCAGAACAGCGGAATGGAGCCGAAGGCACCGGACGAGCCGGCCTGGTCGGCCCGCAAGGCGGTCTGTGGCGACCAGTGCGTGCCAAACAGGAAGTCGGTCGCCGGCACCTTGGAAAAGAACCGCAGCGATTCAAACAGCAGTGACAGCACGATGCCGAGCGTGGTCAGGATGGCGATCAGCGACGCCGCCACCAGCAGCCCCATGAGCCACTTCTCGACCCCCGACCGCGCCCGGAACGACGTCCGCACCCGGGTCAGCGCCCAGACCGCACCGGCGATTGCCAGCAGCAGCGCGGAACCGCCACCGATCAGGCCGTAACGGCTCAGCGCCTCCCGGTAGACCGGCGCAATCCGGGTGGCGTCCGGGCTGATGGCGGCGGCGATCTGCCCGGTCGCCAGCTGATAGGCCTCGCCCAGGATATTGGCCCGGGCGAGGTCGAAGTCGGGCAGCTGCTGCCCGGCCGGGCTGGCCAGCACCGCCCCGTTAACCAGTTGCTCCTGGATCGGCGTCCAGGCCGCCAGGAACAGCAGGGCGGGAACGGCCGCCCACAGAAAGGCGAAGGCGGCATGATAGCCCGGCAGGCTGTTCAGCCGCCCGCCGCCCGCCGCCCGCAGCGCGCCCGCGCGACGGCGCGCGAGGAACGCGGCGGCGGCGGCGGTCAGCACCACCAGCACCAGAGCCCAGAACAGGGTCATGCCGTCGCCGCCGCCCGTTCGCTTACTTGAGGGTCGCGGGATCGAGCGGCTTCAGCGCGCTCGCCTGCGCCATGGCCGCCTGCCCGTCGGCCCCGCCGAACGGCACCAGCCCACGCTTCTCCAGCAGTCCGCCATTGCCCCAGTTCTTGGCATATTCGGCGATGAACTGCTTGATGCCCGGCTTGGCCGCCGCATGCTCGCCCTTGACGTAGACGTACAACTTGCGCGCGCCCGGGTAGGTCAGGTCCTGGATGGTCTGCTCGGTCGGCAACACGCCGCCCAGCGCCACCGGTCGCACCTTGTCGGCATTCTGTTCAAGGAAGCTGTAGCCGAGCACGCCCACCGTGCCCGGATCGGCGGCGACCTTCTGCACCAGCAGGTTGTCGTTCTCGCCGGCTTCCACAAAGGCGCCGTCCTCGCGGATCTTGGTGCAGACATCCTTGTGGCGGGCCTCATCGCTCTTCTTGAGCGCCCCCATCGCCGGGTCGCTTTCGCAACCCTTGGTCAGGATCAGCTCGGCCAGGCTGTCGCGCGTGCCCGACGTCGGCGGCGGACCCAGGACGCGGATCTTCACGGCCGGCAGGCTCGGATTGACGTCCTTCCAGGTCTGCGCCTTGTTCGGGCCCTTGCCGAACGGATTGGCCGCCAGCGCCCCGTAGACGTCGGCGACGGTCAGCTTGAGCGGCGCCGCGCCGTTCGCCTCGATCATGGTCAGGCCGTCGATGCCGATCGGAACCTCGATCACCTGGCGGGCGCCGGCCTTGGCGCAGGCGTCATACTCGCTGCGCTTCATCGCGCGCGATGCATCCACCATGTCCGGGAAATTCTGGCCCACGCCCTCGCAGAACAGCTTGATACCCGCGCCGGTACCCGTCGATTCGACGATCGGGCTGCTGCCCGGGTTGGCCTTCCCGAACGCCTCGGCAACGGCGGTCGTGAACGGATAAACGGTGGACGAGCCGACGATCTTGAGCTGCGAGGCCGCGCCGGTATTGCCGCCGCCGCCGCAGGCCGACAGAAGCGCCGCCATCGGCAGCGCGGCAAGCGAAAGCTTCTTCATGATCCCTGGTCCTTCCCGACGAGCGGCCGAACCGCTTACACCGGCCCTCTAGCGGCTGGTTCGGGAGTCCTGTGCGACGGTTCGGTGACTCTTCCGTGACAAGAACGGGGGCAGGGGGGCTCAGGCGAGCGGCAGCGCGACCACCACTTCCGTACCCTCGCCCGGCGTGCTGCGGATATCCAGCCGGCCCCGATGCCGCTCGACGATGTGCTTGACGATGGCGAGGCCCAGGCCCGTGCCGCCGCTGTCCCGGCTGCGCGCGGCGTCCACCCGATAGAAGCGCTCGGTCAGGCGGGGCAGGTGCTGCGGCGCGATCCCGTCACCCCGGTCGCGGACCTTGAGCACCGCTTCCGAACCGCTCAGCGCCAGGCTGACCGTCACCACGCTTGACCGCTCGGAACAGCCGTAGCGCACGGCATTGCCCAGCAGGTTGTCGGCCAGCTGCAGCAGCTGCGCATGGTCGCCGGCCACCACTGCCGGTTCCTCGACCTGAAACTCGACGGTGCAGTTCCGGCCCGTCGCCAGGGGCCCGGCATTGCTTACCGCCAGCCGCGCCACTGCGCCCAGGTCCACCCGCCCGGCCGGCGCCACGAACCGCTCGGCCTCGATCCGGCTGAGGCTCATCAGGTCCGACACGATCCGCAGCATCCGCCGCGCTTCCGAATGGATGGAATCACCGAAGCGGCGGCGCAGCGTGTCGGACAGCTTGCCGTCCTCGGCCAGCGTTTCGGCATAGCCGATGATCGTGGACAGGGGGGTGCGCAGCTCGTGGCTCGCGTTGGCCACGAAATCGACCCGCATCTTTTCCGCCGCCCGCGCCGCCGAGCGATCGGACAAGCGGACCAGCAGCAGCCCGTCCTCGGCGGGCCGGACCAGCAGCGACCAGCTGCGCCCGGGGCCGCCCAGGCCGGCGACCTCACCCTCCGCCGCCCGAGCCGCAAGGATGGCGGCCAGCGCCTGCGGCTGGCGGATGGCGAGGCGGACGTCGCGGCCGACGATGTCGCGGCCGAGCAGAAACAGCGCTGCGGTGTTTGCCGCCACCGTCCGCTCCCGCTGCACCAGCAACGCCGGCTCCTCCATCGCATCGAGCAGGGAATGGACCAGTGGCGGGATCGAAGTCATGCCCAGGTCCTAACCGGACCGGTGCCGCGCGGCTAGGCGGCGGTCGCGGCCGGCTGCCGGTACCGCCGACTGCGCCACGCGGCGGCGATCACGATCAGCAGAATGGGATAGCTCCAGAACCGCATGGCCGCGGCATAGGCGATATCCACCAAGCTGGGCTCCAGAATGCGGAGCAGGTGGCCCAGCACGGTGGTGAGCTGGAAGCCCGCGACCCACAACGGCCAGAAGCGCGAGGACTTTAGCGACAGCAAGACGAACGAAGCCAGCACCGCCAGGTCGACCAGGGCGACATCCTGCGCCACCGGGTTCTGAAAGGTCAGCAGCGCGGACGAGATCAGCGAAGCGACCAGGCAGATGCAGGCGCCCCACCGGGTCTCCCGATCGCCGAACCGGAACGCGGCGCCGACGCCGGCGAAGACCAGCAGGTAATAGATGACGATCCGGATCATGCCGCCGGATTCCACGCGCGGAAGCGCCCGGCCAAGGCGATCGGCCAGGCGCTCCGGGTCTGTGCCGAACGGCTCAGCCGACGGCCCGCAGCTGGGCGCTGGCGGGCGGACATTCGGCGCCGTCGCCGAACGCCACGGTGCGCAGGCCGGGCACCTGCTGCTTGGCGGTGACCAGCGCGGCGTGGGCCTGGCCGATCCGGCCGCGCGCGGCGACCAGCCCCGTCAGCGCGCCCGCAACTTCTTCTAGCGCCTGGTGGCCGGTCGCGATGCCGACGCCGGCGGTGGTGCGGGCGCGGATCATGCGGGCCTGCAGTTCGGCGATTTCCATCAGTGCTGCTTCGATGCTGTCCTCGACCGCCCGGACCTGGGTGGCGACGGCGTGGGCGGACTGTTCGACCATCTGTTTACGCATGACCTCTCCTTCGGGCGCACTGGCTGCGTCCGGGTGATTGGGTCCGCGGCAGCTGAGGAGATCGACCTAGTGTCCGGCCATCCGGGCGAGGCTTTCAAGCCCCGCGAGGTACATGCCGGCCGAAAAGCTGGCTCCGATCGCAATTCCGACGATCCACAGGAGCCGCTGGCCGATGCTCATCTCGTTGCGCGGGTTGCTCCTGGTTGACCACGGCAGAACCAGGGGGGATCGAGGCGACAGCGCCCTCTGCTCGGTATCGAGGTTTCCGTCGACCCCGATCCCCTCTGCACGATCAGCGTGCCGAATCTGAAAACTGATCGCCCCGTCTTCCTCGGCCCGGATCGGCTCGGGGTCGAGATGCGGCGCTTGATGTATCAAGCGTTGATATGGCTCCGCCTGCGCTACCAGGCGCGCGGCATCCTGCCGCCGGGCGACGCCCAGGATGCGAATGGCGTTGCGGATGCGCTGGTCGACGGTGTGCGGCGAGATGCCGAGCTGGACCGCGATCTCCTTGCTGCTGAGGTGCTGGTCGACGAGGCGGAGCACTTCCAGCTGGCCGGCGGTGAGCTTGTTGATCAACGGCGTCTGCTTTTTCCGGTCCGGACCGACCTCGTCCGGGTTGAACTCGGGCACGAACGCGCCCTCGAATGATTGATACACGCCTATGCCCTCCCCCAAGCAGGCGGGACCTAACAGAAAAGAATCAGGACCGCCAATCGCGCTGGCCAGGTGGAGGGAACGGAGAGCCCTGAAAAGCCGGGAGAATTTCTCGCATCGGCGCTGATGGTGGAGAGGGCTGGATTCGAACCAGCGTACGACAACGTCGGGCAGATTTACAGTCTGCTGCCTTTAACCACTCGGCCACCTCTCCACGAGGTGCGGGGCGCACATGGCGGCGGCGTGCGGGCCTGTCAACGGCGAGCCGCGGTCAGCGGCCGCGAAACAGCCCGCCCATGATCCCCCGCAACAGCTGGTTGCCCAGTTGCCGCCCGATGGAACTGGCCGCCGAGCGGGTCGCGCTCTGCAGCGCCTTGTCGAACGCGCTGGGCTTGGCCGCCTCGCGCGCCCGGCGGCCTTCCTCCCGGTCGGCCTCGCGCCGAAGCCGGTCGTCCTCGTGCCGGGCGGCGGCGGTGACCCGGGCCTGCTCGCGCGCCGCCTGGGCCGCCACCCGCGCCTGCTCGGCGGCCGAGCGCTCGTCTTCGGTGCGGGCCTTGTGCGCGGCGGCCGCCGCAGCCGCCTCCTGCGTCTTGGCGGCGAGCATCTCGTCGGCTGACGTGCGGTCCACCGGCGTATCGTAACGGTCGCCGATCGCATCCGTGCTTACCAGCACCTGCCGTTCCGCGTCGCTCAGCGGTCCCGCCCGGCTGGCCGGCGCCTTGATCAGCACCCGCTCGACCGGGGCGGGCGCACCGTCCGGCTGCAACAGCGAGACCAGCGCTTCGCCGACCTTCAGCTCGGTGATGGCGCGTGCCACATCGAGCGCCGGGTTGGGCCGAAAGGTCTCGGCCGCGCTCTTCACCGCCGCCTGGTCGCGCGGCGTAAAGGCGCGCAGGGCATGTTGCACCCGGTTGCCGAGCTGGCCGGCGATCTTGTCGGGAATGTCCATCGGATTCTGGGTGATGAAGTAAACGCCCACGCCCTTGGAGCGGATCAGCCGCACCACCTGCTCGACCTTTTGGGTCAGCGCGGCCGGCGCGTCCTCAAACAGCAGATGGGCTTCGTCGAAGAAGAAGCACAGGGTGGGGACGGGAACGTCGCCGACCTCCGGCATGGTCTCGAACAGTTCGCTCAGCAGCCACAGCAGAAAGGTGGAATAAAGCCGTGGGGAGGCCATCAGCCGGTCGGCGGCCAGGATGTTGACCACCCCGCGCCCGTTCTCGTCCCGGGCCAGCAGGTCCGCGAGCTCCAGCGCCGGCTCGCCGAAGAACTTGTCGCCGCCCTGGCCACGCAATTGCAGCAGCGAGCGCTGGATGGCCCCGACCGAGGGTCTGGACACATTGCCGTACCGAAGCGTGATCTCGTCCGCCCGCTCACCGATGCTGACCAGCATGGCCTGGAGGTCGTCGAGGTCGAGCAGCAGCAGCCCGTCCTCGTCGGCGACGTGAAAGGCGATGCCGAGTACGCCTTCCTGCACCTCGGTGAGGTTCATCAGCCGCCCGAGCAGCAGCGGCCCCATCTCGCTGACGGTGGTGCGGACGGGGTGGCCGGCAGTGCCGAACAAGTCCCAGAACTGCACGGGGCAGGCCCCGTAGCGCCAGTCGGCTTGCCCGATCTCCGCCGCCCGAGCCGCGAACAGGCCGTGCGCGCGGCTATCGGGTGAGCCCGGCATGGCGAGACCGGCCAGGTCGCCCTTCACGTCGGCAACGAAGCACGGCACGCCAGCGGCCGAGAAGCCTTCGACCAGGCCCTGCAGGGTCACGGTCTTGCCGGTGCCGGTCGCGCCGGCGATCAGGCCGTGGCGATTGGCCCGCGACAGCTTCAGCCGTTGCGGCTTGGCGCCACCCGCGGCCGAACCGATGAAAATGCCGTCCAGCGTCTCGGCCACGTTACCAGTCTCCCATGAGGAAGGAACCGTAACGTGGCCGATGGGCGGACGCTAGCGGGCGAGGTTCAGGCCGAGGAAGAACTCGGGTGCCTGGCCGCGCTTGACCAGCAGCAGGACCGACGGGCGACCGGCACGCCGGGCCGCATCCACGGCTGCGACGACCTGGGCCGGACTGGTCACCGGCTGCTGGTTGACCGAGATGATGAGGTCGCCTCGCTGGAAGCCCTTCTCGGCCGCATCGCTGTTCGGATCGACCCGTCCAACGATCACGCCGCGAGCGGTCGCCGGCAGGTTGACGGCCCGGGCGATGTCCGAGGTCAACGGCTGCAAAGACAGGCCGAGGACCTGGTTGGCAGGCGCGGGGGCGGTCGTTCCCCCGTTGTCGTTCTCGGGGAAGGCGTTGCCGCCGCCACCGACCTGCTTGGCCAGTTCTTCCTCGCTGGGCCGCTGGGCGACGGTGACCTGCACCGTCTGGCGGCGCCCGCCGCGGACGATCTCCACCGGCACCCGTGAGCCGACGGACGTGTTGGCGATCAGGTAGCTGACCGTTTCGTCCGGGGTCACCGCCCGGCCATTGACCGACAGCACGACATCGCCCTGCTGCAGGCCGGCCCGCGCCGCCGCGCCGCCCGGCACAATCGAGCGGACGATCTCGCCGCGATCCTTGGGCAGGCCGAGGCTCTGCGCGATGGTCTCGTCAAGCGCCTGCAGCCCGACGCCGAGGTAGCCGCGCTGCGGCGCCTGGCCGCGGCGGAGGCTGTCGATCACTGGCCGCGCCAGCTCGGCCGGAATGGCCAGGCCGATGCCGACGTTGGTCCCGGTCGGGCTGATCAGCGCCGAATTGACGCCGATGACGTTGCCGGCCATGTCGAACATCGGGCCGCCCGAATTGCCCATGTTGATACTGGCATCAGTCTGGATGTAGCGGTCGTAGGCGCCCACGCCGGTGATGCCCCGGTGCAGCGCCGAGACGATGCCGGCCGTGACCGTGCCGCCCAGGCCGTAGGGATTACCGATCGCGATCACCCAGTCGCCGACGCGGGCGCGGGTGCTGTCGCCCCAGTTCACGTAGGGCAGGTTCCTGCCCTCGATCTTGAGCAGCGCCAGGTCGGACGGCTGGTCGCGCCCGATGATCCGGGCCGGGAACTCGCGCCGGTCGGGCAGGGTGACGGTGACCTGGTCGACCGTGCCCGTGCCGCTGGCGCCCTGGATCAGGTGGTTGTTGGTGACGATGTAGCCGTCGGCCGAGATGATGAAGCCCGACCCGAGCGAACCCGTCTCTCGCGTCCGCCCCTGGCCGCTACCACCCTGGCCCTGGCCCTGATCATGGCCTTGGCCCTGACCCTGGTCGGGAGTCGGCGCGCCGAAGCGGCGGAACAGCTCCTCCAGCGGATCGGTGCCTTGCGCCCGCACCGGCACGCGCTGCTTGGTCGAGATGTTAACCACCGCCGGTTGCAGCCGGGCGGTCAGGTCGGCGAACGAACCGGGCGCTCCGGCCCGGGGTGCCATCTGGACCGGCGCGTTCTGCGCGACTTGTGCGCCAACTGGACCGGTGGCGATCGAGAACGCCGATCCACCGATCAACAGGGCTGCCGCGACACCATAGGCATAGCGCACTGGGGAAAACTCCTTCGGCGACGTCATAAACCCTTACCTCATGCGATTTGGCATATGTTCATGCTGCTAGGTCAAGCGCCTGAACCGCCATTGAACCGAGCAACTAGCGCCCTGCGCCGCCCCGGAACTCCCGCAGGAATTCGTTGTCGGGCGACAGGATGATGTTGGTGCCGGCCGGCTTGTTCTCGCCATCCCCGACAAACGTCGTCTGGTAGCTCTGCATGGCGCGGTAGAAATCGTAGAATTGCGGGTCCTTGCCGAACGCCGCGGCATAGGTCTGCGCCGCTTCGGCGTCGGCCTGGGCGCGGATGATCTGCGCCCGCTTCGCGCCCTCGGCCCGAATCGACCGCGCTTCCTGCTCGCGCGCCGTACGCATCCGCTGGAAGGCGGATTCGAGCGGCGTGCCGTCCGGCAGGTCGGTGCGCTTGATCCTGACGTCGACGATCTGCACGCCATATTGCGCCGCAATCCGGTTCAGGCCGCGCTGCACATTCTCCATCGCGCCCTCCCGCTCGGGGCTGAGCAGCGAGGCGAACGGCCGCTTGCCGAGCTCGTTGCGCAATTCCGAACCCAGGATCGGGCGCAGCGCCAGGCCGACGCGGTCTTCGGACCGGGCGCGGATGTACATACGCAGCGGATCGACCACGCGGTAGCGGGCGAACGCATCGACCTGCAACCGCAGCTGGTCGGTCGACAGCACCTGCTGCTGTTCCATGTCGATGTCGCGCACGCGCTTGTCGATCCACACCGTGTTTTCGACGAACGGCAGACGCCAGTTGATGCCCGCCCGATCGCCGCCAAGGATCCGCTGCGGCTTGCCAAAGCGAACGATCAGGGCCTGCTTGGTTTCGGGCACCACGATGATGCTCAAGCGAACGATCAACAACGCGGCCAGGACGATTCCTGCCCACAGCAGCGGGCGACGAAGGATGGCGTTCATCACTGGCCGCCTCCCTGACTGGGCTGCTGGACGGCCGGCGAGGTCGTCGCACCGCGTCCGGCCTGCGGCAGCGGCAGGTAGGGGGTGACGCCCGGAGCTTCCACGATGGTCTTGTCTACCTTGGACAGCACGCGCTCCATGGTTTCGTAATACATCCGCCGGCGAGTCACTTCGGGCGCCAGCCGGTATTGCTCGTAGATGCGGTCAAACGCGCCTGCTTCACCCTGTGCTTTCTGCCGTAGCTGAAGGGAGTAAGCCGTGGCCGAATTCTGGTAGCTTTCCGCTTCCTGCTGGGCGGCCGTGACATCCTTGAACGCTTCGTTGACGGCGGCTGGCGGATCGGCCTGCTTGATGGCCACGCCCTGGATCACCACGCCTGCCCGGTAAGCGTCGAGCACTCGCTGCATGGCCTCCTGCACGCGCGCCTCGATCTCGCCGCGCTGCTGGCCGATGGCGCCGTTGAGGCTGACCGTGCCGATCACTGCCCGCATGGCGCTTTCCGCGACCTGCTGGATGGTGTCGTCCGGGTTCTGCAGTTCAAACAGATATTGCTCGGGATCGCGGATGTTCCAGCGCACCGAATAAGCGATGTCGATGATGTTCTGGTCGCCGGTCAGCATCAGCGTCTCGGCGCTGGCGGAGCCGAGATCGATGTTGCGGATATTCTCCACATCGACCTTCTGCACCCGCTCCAGGGGGGACGGCAGGGTCAGGCCGATGCCAGGTCCCAGGGTTCGGCTGTAGCGGCCCAAGGTGGTCACCACGCCGCGTTCTTCGGGCGCGACCCGGTGCATGCTGGTGAAAGTGAGCCAGAGCAGCGCAAGCGCAATCCCCGTCCAGATGATGACTGAGCGGTTGGGCCCACGCAGGCCGCCGCCGCCGCCGCTGCCGCCGAACCGCGCCCGGCTGCGGCGCAGCAGGTCGTCCAGGCTGGTGACATTGCCAAGGCCCGACGAACCGGCCGTCCGGCCGGGCGGGTCGGTCCAGGGTCCGGCCGACGGCCGCCGCGGCGGCTCGCTGCTGCCGGCGTCCGGCGCCTGGCCCCAAGGTCCCTTGCTGTCGGCAAACAGGCCGCGTGCCCGCGCCCACCCCATGAAACTTATCATAGACCGCAGATATAGATGGACCGCTTCGGATTAACAGTAGGGCGCCGTAACAATCCGCCGGATTGCGCTGCTGCTGCCGTGCACCTAGCTGCACGGGCATGGACTGGGAACAGCAGCTTCGGGCAGGGCCGGACGGCGCACGGGTGCGCTCGGTACGGCTCAAGGACGGTACGGCGACGGTGCTGGCCGACGCCAGCGGGCTTGGTCCGGCCGAGCGGGAGGCCCTGGAGCAGCGGCTGCGCGCGGCCGCCTTGGCCGCGCCCGAGGTCAGCGACGTCCGCATCGCTCTTACCGCCGCCAAGACGGCCGGGCCCGTGCTGATCGCGGTCGGCAGCGGCAAGGGCGGGGTCGGCAAGTCCACGGTCGCCGCCAATCTCGCAGTGGCGCTGGCCCGGCTCGGCAAGCGCGTCGGCATGGTCGACGCCGACATCTACGGCCCGTCGCAGCCGACCCTGCTGGCGGTGCACGACAAGCCGGAAGCGCACGGCAAGCAGCTGATCCCGACGGCGAGCCCGTTCGGCGTCGACCTGCTCTCGGTCGGCCAGCTGGTCAGCGCCGGCCATGCGCTGGCCTGGCGCGGCCCGATGGCGTCCGGCGCGCTGGCCCAACTGGTCGAAGGCAACTGGACCGGCCGCGACATCCTGGTCATCGACCTGCCGCCCGGCACCGGCGACGTGCAGCTTTCCCTGGTGCAGAAGTCGAAGCCGGCCGGCGCGGTGATCGTCTCCACCCCGCAGGACCTCAGCCTGATCGACGCCACCCGCGCCATCGACCTGTTCCGCAAGACGAACGTGCCCGTGCTCGGCCTGATCGAGAACATGGCCGGCTACGAATGTCCCCATTGCGGCCAGCCGTCCGACCCGTTCGGTCAGGGCGGCGCGGAAGCCGCGGCGCGCGTGCTGGACATCCCGTTCCTCGGCCGCCTGCCGCTCAGCGCCAGCCTGCGCGAAGCCTCGGACGCCGGCCGCCCGCCCGCCGCCGGCGACGGTCCCGCCGCCGACGCTTTCCGCCAACTTGCCGAGCGAGTGCTCGCGCAACTGGATACGGTCCGCGCCTGACGGGTTAAACCCCCATGCCCCTGACCCGAGACGAAGACCTCGCCGCCCTGCTGTCCAGCAGCCGCACCATCGCCGTGATCGGCGCGTCCGACAATCCGGCGCGTCCGAGCTACGGCGTGTCTGGCGCTATGGCCGACCGCGGCTGGCGCGTGCTGCCGGTCAACCCGCGCATCACCGGCGAGCACATCCACGGCGAATATGTCTGGCACGACCTTGGCCAGGTCGGCGTGCCGATCGACATCGTGAACGTGTTCCGCCGCCCGGCCGAGGCGCTGGATGCGGTCGACCAGGCCATCGCCGTCGGCGCCAAGGCGGTCTGGTTCCAGCTCGGCGTGATCAACCCCGAAGCGATCGCCCGGGCCGAGGCGGCCGGCCTCGCCACCGTGGTCGACCGCTGCATCAAGATCGACGCCGCCCGCCTCCGCGTCAGCCCGCCGCCACCGTCATCTCCGGAATAAGCAGGGTCGGCGCATCCACGCCCATCCGGTATTCGAGGTCGCTGCCCGGCTCCAGGGTGGCGAACATCTCGCGCAAGTTGGACGCCACCGTCAGCTCCGCCACGGGCCGGACGATCTCGCCGCCTTCGACCAGGAAGCCCGCAGCACCGCGGCTGTAGTCACCCGTTACCCCGTTCACCCCCTGGCCGATCAGCTCCGTCACCAGGATCGCGCGCGGGAATGCGGCCATGAGCTGCTTCCGGCTCCGCGTGCCCGCCAGCAGCGCCAGGTTGGACGGCGACGCGCCCGGCGCCCCGCTCACCCCGCGGCTGGCGTGACCGGTCGGCTGGATGCCCAGCTGCCGCGCCGCCGCACTGTCGGCCAGCCAGCCCGTCAGCACCCCGTCCGCGACCAGGTCCAGCGCCCGCACCGGCAGCCCTTCGCCATCGAACGGGCGCGAACGCAGCCCGCGCGGCCGGTGCGGATCGTCCCGGATCGTCACGCCGGGCGCGAACACTTGGCTGCCCAGCAGCTCCAGCAGGAAGCTCGTCTTGCGGGCAATGGCGCTACCGCTGATCGCGGCGCTGAAATGCCCCAGCAACGACGACGCCACGCGCGGATCAAACAGCACCGGATAGCGCCCCGGTTCCGGCTTGACCGGCCCGACCCGCGCCGCCGCCCGCTCGCCGGCCCGGCGCCCGATCGCCTCCGCCGCCTCCAGGTCTCCAAGGTGCCGGGCGCTGCGGTAGGCATAGTCGCGCTGCATGGCCGAGCCTTCGCCCGCGACCACGCTGGCCGAACAGCCGAACCCGCTCGCCCGGTAAGCGCCCGCGAACCCGCCCGAGGTCGCCAGCGCCACCGTGCTGGCCGAGCTGCTGGCCGACCCGCCGTTCGAGTTGGTCACCCCCGTGACCGCCCGCGCCGCCACCTCCGCCGCCAGCGCCCGCGCCCGCAGCGCCGCCGGATCGGGATCGCTCGGGTCGTAGGCATCGAGGTCGGGCGCCGCGCCCGTCAGCAGCAACTCGCTCGGCGCCAGCCCGGCGAAGGGGTCCTCCGGCGCCTCGGCCGCCATCGCCACCGCCCGCGCCACCAGCTCGTCCAGGCTGGCCTGGCTGAAGTCGGCGCTGGCGACACTGGCCGACCGCTGCCCGGCGAACACCCGCAGGCCGATCTCCCGGTCGTCCGACCGCGACACGTCCTCCAGTTCGCCCAGCCGCACCGACACTGAGGTCGAGCTGCCCGCGACCAGCATGACGTCGGCGGCGGTGGCGCCGGCCGTGACCGCGCGCTCGACGAGGCGGGCGGCAATGTCCCGCGCCTGTTCCGGTGAAAGCATGGGTGGCGATGTAGCGGCTAGGCCGCGCTGCTCAACCCCACCACCAACATCCCGAGGAACAGCAGCAGCCCGGTCCACCGGTTCGACCGGAACAGCCGCAGCGCCAACTCGCCATCGCCCGGATCGGCCCGCGCCACCTGGCGGCCCAGGTGCCAGGCTGCCGGCAGCAGCGCCAGCAGCGCCAGCGGGTCGGCCCGCACCGCCCACACCGCCGCCGCCCAGCCGGCCAGCGCCAGCCCGTAGAACAGGCCAACCCCCGCCCGCACCCGGCCGCCCAGCCGCCGCGCCGACGACTTCACGCCGACCAGCGCATCGTCCTCCTTGTCCTGGATGGCGTACAGCGTGTCGTAGCCGACCGCCCACGCCACGCTGCCCAGCCACAGCAGCACCGGCGGCCACGCCAGCGTGCCTGTCACCGCCGGCCACCCGACCAGCGCGCCCCAGCTGAACACCAGCCCCAGCCACGCCTGCGGCCACCAGGTGATCCGCTTCATGAACGGGTAGGCGGCGACCAGCGCCAGGCTGCCCAGCGCTACCAGCTGCGCCGTCCGCCCAAGCTGCAGCAGCACCACCAGTCCGACCAGGCTCAGCGCCACCAGCAGCACCCAGGCCGAGCGCGCCGACACCCGCCCGCTCGCCAGCGGCCGCAGCCGCGTCCGCTCCACCTGTCGGTCGAGGTCGCGGTCGATCAGGTCGTTATAAACGCATCCGGCCGAGCGCATGGCGAACGCGCCCAGCGCCAGCCACAGCAGCAAGGCCCAACGCCCGCCGACGCCCGCCAGCGCCACGCTCCACGCGCACGGCCAGTAGAGCAGCCACGTCCCGATCGGCCGATCCACCCGCATCAGGCTGGCATAGGGCCGCACCGCCGCGGGCAGGGCGCCGATCAGCCCCGACCGTTCGCTGTCGGGGACAAGGTCGTCGGTGGCGGGCTGCGAAGTCATCAAGGCCGACTAGCGGCTTGCGTCAGCCGTGTCTGCCATGTCCGCTTACGACCGACTGCAGACATTCTCGTCACCCCGGGCTTGACCCGGGGTCCCGCTTCTTCCTCTTGTCCAGGAATGAGGAAGGGCGGGGTGGGTGTACATGATGGCTGATCGCTATCGCGGCACGCTGTACGTCGGTGTGACTGCCAGTCTCGCCACGCGGATCGTCCAGCATCGCGCGGGCGCCGGCTCCGACTTCTGTCGCCGCTACGGGCTTCACGCCTGGTCTGGACCGAGCAGGGCGATACGATCGAGGAGTGCATCGCTCATGAGAAGCGACTGAAGAAGTGGCGGCGTGAATGGAAGTTTGCGCTGATCGAGACGAGCAATCCCGACTGGACCGATCTGTTCGAAAAGCTGGTCTGAAGGGAAAGTGAAGCGGGACCCCGGGTCAAGCCCGGGGTGACGGTTGCGCTAACGAGACAGCAGCCTCCCACCTGAGACCAAGGGCTTCTTTACGACGAGACACGCTTTCGCGCCCTCCGAAGAGCAGGCCGCCAGAAAGGTCTTGACCGCCTCACGCGGGAGTTCACTACCGGGTCATCAGCGCATATTTGGCGCGCTGGTCCCCCCGAACTGTCCATAGAGCAAGCTTATCGTATTGGGCTGCATCAACTCAGGTCGGCCCCGAATAAAGGAAGCACCTTCTATGGCGACGTTGACCTGTAGCTAGGGTCAGGACCCATTGATGTGAGCGTCGCGATCTGATTCAGGCTCCGTGAGGAGACCGCATGTGAGCGAGCTGTACTGGCTGACGGATAAGCAGATGGAGCGTCTGCTACCGTACTTTCCCAAGAGCCATGGCAAGCCGCGGGTTGATGACCGGCGGGTCCTGAGTGGCATCGTTTTGGTCAATCGCAACGGGTTGCGGTGGTGCGATGCGCCAAAGGATTATGGTCCACACAAG